>Ga0208903_1000009_pt1 | contig 217585 bp, 189 predicted proteins | sample AntAceMetag02UKJ_FD_184769 | JGI IMG/M metagenome (GOLD analysis project Ga0208903, IMG submission 184769) | Saline lake microbial communities from Ace Lake, Antarctica - Antarctic Ace Lake Metagenome 02UKJ (SPAdes) (version 2) | ecosystem: Environmental > Aquatic > Non-marine Saline and...
TCAATCTTGCTTAATCACCTTCTGCGTAAAACGGTCATTACCTGATTGAAGCACCACATGGTAAAAACCTTGAGCAAAATCTGCTAAATTCAACTCTACTCTAGGAGATTGCGCAGTTGATGAATGCACTAATGCACCATTGGAGTTGAAAACATCTATTTGCATTGGGACATTAAGTGGCGCGCCTTCAATGATGATGACGTCAGAAAAAACAGTTGGAAAGACAGAAATCTCTTTCTGGAACCTTTCATTTATCCCTACTGAACTCACCATTCTCACCTCTACATCATCAATAAAGTAGTACGCGCCATAGGTACTAATTGCTCCGGAAGTTAGAGGGTTAGATGTTGTTTCTGTTGATTCGTCGTCATAAAAGTTACCAATTGTGATGAAGCTATATGCTTCAGAGGCATAAATTGTATCTGAGACCAACACCCAGTCAGCTGCGTTATCAAGGAACCCATCTGCTTCAACCTGTGGGGTTAAATCCAAAGGTGCATCATCAAAAGAAGACGGTGCGTCTACTGAAAGATATGCCCCCATTCGATCTGTATAAGACTCCATGAAATCAGCTAAAGACACATAAAACTCAACTACGTATTCAACTCCAACTTCCAGTGGACTTTCTAGCTCAACCTGAATGTACTGTCTTTGATTAAAATCAGGTATCGTATAAACCCATATTCCTGCCATAGTCACTCCCGTGCGCGGAGTTTGACTTCCCTTAATTCCAATGGGACCAGCATACTCACTGATAGGTTGAAAATTATAGCACGTAGGATCTATATCTGTAGCATAAACACTTGGAGAGGCTTGTGTTGGATTGTTCCAATTCTCTAATGTTTGTGCAAAATCTCCTTGTGTCATAATGCCGCAGAAAGAAGATGACACCTCTTCAAAGCTCGGATTTGGCACTAGGTTCTGGGCAAAACCTGAAGCAAAGCTAAAAAGCAACAGGGCGAGAGATGTAAGAATATTCAATCTATTCATGGTTGATTTTTGTAAGGTATTTGAACTTATTCATGTGTTGTAAAAGTAATTTAGACTTTTAATCCGACACAAAAAAAGGCAACAACCGAAGTCATTGCCTTTTTCAAATTCATTTATAGGCTTCTCGGATCTGGCACGAAAATATTGAACCTAGCTAGAACCAGAAGCAATTAATGCTACTTTATGACAATGCGTTGCGTTAAACGCGCTCCATTCGCTTCAAATGAAAGCAGATACATTCCTGCCTCAAACTGAGATGCGTCGAAAAAGTATTTTGACTCTCCTTGAGGGAATAAACCTTCTTTGATTACTTCTACTTCTCTTCCCGTAACATCAATAAGACGGAGTGAACCGCTTGTTGACCCATTTAAATCTAACGGAACACAAGTAATTGCTCCCGCCGGATTTGGAAATGCAGGTTGAAATGCGCCTAGTTCAATTTCTCCAACAGAGACGAAGGACCCAACCCTGAAAGTCCAGTAACCCTCAGGAGCTGGCATTGGTCGTGTTTGAACTTTCCCATCTGCCGCAAATCCCTCTACGTAGTAATATACTCTCGTGTTGGCAGCTTGTGACGGAATGTCTGCGGTCCAAGTATTGTCTCCTATATCAGTCATGGCTGCCAAGTTGTAGTCAGATCCAAGATCAGTTTTCCAGTACATATTCGCATTTACAACACCCAAACGGTGGTTCATGTATGCGTTTACGGCATAAGGATTATCAGTGTCTTCTGTATCAGAAAGTGCCTGGTGCGAAATCAACAAAGGATCATCAGCTCCAACTTCATGGGTGATGCAGTGCAATGCACCGGACAAAGAAATAATGTTGTTCGGTGAAGAGTCACAATCAATCCCTACAATGGTATATCCAGGAAGTGCTTCTTCATAAATACGAAGAGCTGTTGTATCATATTCAGTATAATACGTTGGTACAAGCAATGTTTTATTGACGAAAAGTGAATTTGTGTAGGTTAAGTACCATCCATTTTCGTCAGGAAAATTTCCGTTTGTTTGGGGAGGCGAAGGAATGCGAATCACTTTGAAAGGAGTTCCCCATTTCGAAGTATAATTGCTTAACACATATTCCAAGTTGGCTTCAATTTGCGGTCCGTCAGCAACGCCTTCTGGGTATTCAGCCATTAAAATAGTCTCTTCATCAAGTAATTTCATGTGCATGTCAATGTGGTGAATCCCATCATACGGAAGGTTCTCCATTGTCACATAGGTTTCGATGCCCATGAATTCATACATAATGTTTTCAATTGCTTCCAGAGAATGATCAGGATACTGTGTTCCCCACCATGTATTTCCTCCTGCATTCTCTTCTAAGATTAGTTCTGAAGAAAACCCTGTTCCAAAACCATCAGACATCCAATTTCCGCCCGTTCCCATTAAGTCATAAGGCTCTGAAGTTGTGCAATGCAAAGGAATACCGAGATACTCAGCAACTACCGCTGGAGCAGCATCATCATCTGGACGTGGGCGGTTGTATATCCAATCAACCAGCAACACATCTTCAACTTCATTGGCATATACCGTTGTAGCTAAATAATCACGTGCCCAAATGGTGTTAAGATCTGTCTCTATAATGGTCACATTTGTCAAATCTTCTAACGCCGGCCCACCGTTGCTTCCAGTGAGATAACTCTCTGTTTGACTAGGGTTTTCTGACAAAATAATCACTTCACATTCTAGCCTTGCAGCCGCGGTAATGCCTTTCAAAATCGAATTGTATCCTTCCCAACCAATCACAAGTGCTTGAATTTCTTCCCATTCAGCCATGGTCCGAAGGTTTTCAAAATCGGGTGGTGTTTCAATCCCTCTTACAGGACGAGGTGCATCAAAACCCTTACGAATCGCATCATCTACCTCTTGTTGTGTGAGGAAATGTGGAATGACATCAGAATTCTGCTGGGCAATTGTAGAAGTTGCTGCTATAAGAACAGCAGCAAGGAGTATTAATTTCTTCATAGGTTTCTTTTCAATGCGCAGTGAAAATACTACAACCTAACAGCAGCACCAAGGAAAGGTTTGAAAAGGATTGGAATCCCCTACTTTGATTTGATTGTCTTGAGTTGGGTGATTTCAAGCTTGAGATGCCAGAATCCCAAGCTAAGTGGTTTTCGAAATCACGAACTTTGCTCGCAGGAGAGACCATTTTCTCCCATCTTCATGTGCTACAATTTTAAAAAAGCCCCTACAAATGCAGAGGCTATAAACCTAAAGCGACAAATGTGTTCCTATTCAAGCGCAAATGCCACTGGCAGCACCATTTCAACTGAGACAGCCTTACCATCTTTCATGGCGGGTGTCCATTTCGGCATTTTATCAATGATGAGTAATGCTGCTGCGTCAAGCTCGGGACTTAAAGATCTCCCTATTGTTGCGTCTCCAGCCGTTCCGTCTTCTGCGATTAAGAATTTAACGTAAATCTTTCCTTCTATTCCGCTTTCTTCCGCTTCTTTCGGATAATTCATATTTTCTGATACGAAAGCAATCATTGCATCCATTCCACCTGGAAACTCGGCATTTCTATCGGCTACTGAACTTTGGGCTTCTAAGGACCCTGTTTTGGAGTCAGTAGAATTAGAACAGGCTTGAAAAGAGATGAACGAGGCGCTTAACGCCACCATCCATAGCCACGTGAATCGTGGAGATTTTGAACTGTGTAACATATTTATTCTTGATTTAATGTTTCGAACGGAGCCGAAAGGATGAACGATCGGCATGATGGCCTTTAGGCCGAAAGAGGAACTCACTAGTGCATTTGCATATCTTCCTGCTCCCACTTGGGATGAAGTTTCAAAATCTGCTTCGTACTCATGACAGTCTTTCAAACCTGCCTGCATTAATAACATCATTGGATTGAACCAGAAAACTACTTTCAACACATTAACATAGAAAACATCTAAACTGTGCAGTTTGTTAGCGTGAACCTTCTCATGGAGATACATACAATCTCGTAATTCAGCTTCTGTATTCCCTGGGAGGAAGATCCAATTGAAAAATGAAAACGCACCATACATAGCTTTGTCTTCTGGCAGCTCTAACCATGCATTGCCTTCATCATGAATCAATGTAGATTGTTTTCGCACACTAAAAACCAAGGCCACTCGGTATGCAATAGTAAAAAACGCAAACCCTGCTCCTACGCCGTAGATCAAGAACACCCAATCAACAGCAGACTCTCCTCCTATTTGAGAAACATTTGCCGCCACATCAGGCAGGGTAAATGATTGAACAATATGGATTGTTCCTGGAGGCAGTAAAAATGGAAAACCTGAAACAACAGGCCCCGCTAACCAAAGCCAGCGAGATGAAGTCCCGGGCTTCCTATTGTAGTGAAGTGCATACATCATCACAATCCACAACGATAAAAACAACTGATATAACAATGCGTTCGTCATCTACTTTTTCTTTTGTTGAAGAATGAGTTTGATTGCTTCTAGGTCTTTTATAGTCAGCCCTTTTTCTTCCATCCAACAAGATGCTAGTTGCTCAAAGCTTCCATCAAAATAAGACTCAGCTAACTTCGCCAAACTCGCTTTTCGATATGCCGACCTAGAAACCAAAGGATGGTAACAATGAGACCTCCCTTTTGCTTCATGACCAATAAATCCTTTAGTCTCCAGAATTCGAATAATGGTACTCAGGGTATTGTAAGCCGGTTTTGGCTCCGGAAATTGCTCAAGGACATCCTTTACAACCCCCTTTTCAAGTTCCCAAAGCACTTGCATAACTTCTTCTTCTGCCCTTGTTAATTGATTCATGGTGCTAATATAACTAAATTATTAGTTACAACTAACTATTTAGTTATATTTCATTCGTCAACACTGAAGAAAAAATGGGGAGTTAAGAGATAATCTTCTTTAGGACCTGGACATCCAAGTCATGTTTTCCTTGGAAGCGGTGCAATCTGTAACGAATGCCCTCTTTGTCTAGCACATCTTTGATTTCAAGTACATCACTTTCTTTGATGAACTCATCTTGATCACCAATGACAAGGTCTATACCCACTGCATTGAGAACTGATTTATTTTCAGGAAGGGATAAGTCTGGGGGAACGGCCCCTGCCCATAAAATCAATTTTGAGAATACTAAAGGATACGCACAAAACAAGCGTATTGCTGTAGATGCCCCTTGGCTAAAACCAAGAAGCGTTTTTTGTTTGGGTTGTTTGAAATTTGGCAATTCAGCTAGTTGATAGAGGTAGAGGCAATAATCCTCGATGTCATTTAGACGATCCTCTTTCGTCATCCAACTTGAACCTACTCTTCCGCTATTGCCATTCACATACATCCTGTGCAGACCTTCAGGTGCTACAATTATGCGATTGGAACCAGCAAGCGACTCAATCTTACGCAAGAAAAACTTAGGATGCTGGCTGTATCCGTGGAGCGCCATTAACAGCTCTCCTTCAGCACTAGATTCGCCCGTTTGATAGTAACGCACTGTGCGCTGAATGCGCATGTGGTTTTCCTCCATTAATAACCAATGTTGAGAACAGTCGTTTGAAAAGCCGGACAAAAAACTGAATCAAGCTCAACAACATCTTCCCCTCTGTTCACTTCAAAGGTATAGTAAAGTGTATAGTCCCCGTGAAGCCTACAAGACAATGTAGAATCTACTATAGTTCCGGTAAACTCGGTCCAGCTATTGCCACAACATTCACAATCAAAATTAGCATTCATGTATCTGAAGCGCATAAAATCTTCGCTTGTCTCAGGGTTTGCATTGAAGATATTCACTTCAATGAATGCTTCTGGTGTCATCACAGTATTTACGGTATAACCAACTCCCGGACTCAGGTTATCTGGATTCACTTCCCTTGCCACGTTAAAGTACCCCGTTTTTGTAAAATCAATGTTGTAAATAAGGGCATTCTTGCGTTCGAAATTAGCAGTGTAATCACCGCTCCCATCAGATGTCGTTTGAACAGCAAACTGCAAAGCACCATTCAATGCTCCTCCTTCAACAACCTGTTCTTGCACTAGCACAGAAGCGCCAGATACACCGGCACCATGTCTGCTGTCTTTTATTCCACCTTCAATCTGCATGCCTTCAACATCATTCTTGTTGCATGCAAGAATAAATAAAAATGACACCATTAAACTTATTTTAACTTTCACAGCTCCATGCTTTGATACATATCATATCTACTCATAATGTTCCGCACATATTCGTACGGCTCTTTACCTCTACAATAACCATGACGGACACCCTCAATGGCCAAGTACTTTTGATCACTTTTTAACAACATGCATTCAGCAACATTCTTATCCCAAACGTAAGGATTCTTATCCATATGCTGAGCTATTCTCTGCGCATCTTGCACATGACCTGGCCCTGCATTGTATGATGCCAAAATGAATTTAACTCGTTCTTGCGGGTCATGGATTTTATTTCTCCAGAACTTATCTAGGTACTTAATGTAATCAACTCCTGCTCTAATATTAGCATCGTATGAAGCCGTGGTATCAATTCCAAATCGCTCAGCTGTAGCAGGCATCAGTTGCATCAATCCAAATGCACCCGCCCAAGAGCGCGCTTCAGGATTAAATCTTGATTCTTGGTAGATCAATGCTGCCAGCAATTTCCAATCCCAATTGATTACTGAGCTATAGCGTTGAATGGTGGGGTCATATTCTGAGATCTGTTTCCCGCTTAGTGAAGAGAACGGACTTTTGACTCTTGCGAGTTGATCTTTCCGGGACATGAAATACTTCTTATATGTATAGGCCAATCGTCTTTTTGTAGAGCGCTCATCAATCCACTCATTTAAAGCGTGCGCCAGGCTATCAGAATTTTTCCGAACAGCCCAAGCTATTTGCTGCGTTTCAGATATTGGAAAACTGACATCCAAATTATCATAGTATGTTGCGTTGAGCATTGCCATATTTTCATCAGCAATAGTATAGGGGATTTGCCCTTCTGCAACCAGTCGAATCAATTGTTCCGAATCAATATTCCCAGAAGCTTCAATGACATCAATATCCACTCCGGCCGCCTCTTCCATTTCCAAAATATTGGAATAGAATGAAGAATAGTAATGAACATAAACCTCTTTTCCTTCCAACTCAGCCACTGAATTCACTAAAGTATCCAATAGAACATCAGCAGGAATGCTTCTCCATTTATCAGGCCTTGATTGAACCAATACTTGTTTGGTTGTAGTCAAAGGGTTAGTGAACTTAATAAATTCTTTCCTGTCTTCAGTAACGGTGAGGTTGCAAGCAATCAGATCTCCTTTACCCTCTTGAAGCAGTCTGAACATGTCATTCATATCTTCCATGATTCGCACTTCCAGCTGGAGACCTTGAGACTGGGCGAAAGCTCTAACAAGCTCATAATCATAGCCCATACCTTGTCCTCTGTAGAGGTAGTAAGAGACAGAGCTATTTTCGGTCAATAGCACAAGCTTTCCGCTTTCACGAATGTCTGAAAGGTCATGCAAAACTGGAGCTATGACCTCTACTTTTTCTTTGCGTGTTGCTGTTGGCACAGCTTCCTCACATCCCCAAATAAAGATAAGTGAGGCACACAGAAGTAATATCTTGAGTGCCTTATTCATATTCCTCACTTTGTTAAAGATACGGAATTGGCGTAGGAAAGGTTCCGAATGCGCTATAGGAAGTATGGAGTTTGTAAACAGGAACTTAGCGTTTCTCGAATTTCTGAGTGTCAGAATCGAAGCTAATGTAATAGATTCCTTTCGGGAGTAGGGTTAGATCTGCAGAAGTCCCAAAACCTCTTTTTATGATTCGACCGTATTCATCATAGAGTTCATAGTTCGTCTCAGAAGAAAAAGAGATTAACTTCGTTTTCTTATCGTATGAGAAAGATACAGCTGGTTTATTAGAGGCAAACTCTGCTGACACAGATTGTCTATTTTTCCCCTCGTAAGATTTTTGAATTACTCTGAATCGGTTTATGCCAGAAATAGATGTTGTTTGAAAGGTATATTCATTTTTAGTCGATGTTCCGTTCCCCATAACTTCACCAACGTTGACCCACTTACTCCATTTGTAGTGTTGGATGATGAAAGGAATTCTTCCCTGCTCATTCAGTGTTTCCCACTCGAGCATTCCACCTTCATCAATGTTTATTTTAACTGTCTCAAACGTCGGCTTTGGCTCAAGGGCACCTGGATTCAATACACGAGGCTCACAACCATCTTTATAATTGACTGTTACTACAACACTATCTCCTAGTTTAAAACCCCAGATGGCTAAATCTACCTCAAAGGCATTCGAGTTGGTCTCATCAGATGTTATTTCTCCATTTACGAGCACTTCGTAAACACAAAAGCCAACTCCTTCTGGGGCGATAGAGTTAATTACGAAAATGTTTTTTTGCTGGTATTTTCCTTCCAAAACAATCGTTCCTGCTTCGGCTTTAGCCATAAAAGCAAAAATTGCTAGGATTACCACACTTAGTAGCCTCATTATATAGCAGTTCTTTGGTCGTTCTACAAGGATCAAATATAATTTTTTTACCAGACAAATCTAGTAAAATTACATGTGTTTCTCGTTCCTATCTACTCTCGCAAAGCTAGCTATTTTCTCCAAACAGGCCTTTTCTAATTCGGGAAAAAATCGTTTAAAGCCTTCTCGCAGGGCTAATTGAGGGTTTTCAAGGAGCGGAATCGTAGCTGGTAAGCCACTTTCACCTCCCAATCTCCTGTTCAACCCATTCATCGCTTTAGACATACCCTCAGTAGATTTATATGCCACCAACCAATTGGTTTCCCGCATTGCGGTATAGAGAAACTGACAGTCAGCGGGCATGATTTCAAAGTAGTTCTCCAAATGCAGATAAGATTCATTCGCAAAATCCTCCAACTTCAACTCTGAATAATCACTCCAGCTTTCTGCGAGGTAATAATCATAAATCATGTCCAATGCAATGCCGGCATATCTGCCACAAGTAGGCCTTAGCTTTTCGCGCAGCAAAGCAGATTCAGCATGCTGGTCAGTAAAGGAATCAATAAATCTATGGAACACCATTCCGTTGGCTATTCCTTGCGGGTAATTTCTGTAGTCACTTCCTTTAATGAAATCTCCCATGAAGTTTCCCGCTAAAAGATCTGGATCTTCACCGCTAAGAAAAATGTGGGCTAGATAGTTCATCTACCAAAGATAGTTTTTGTCCCCTCAAATAAGCTGTGCTCCGTTGATGGAAAGAACTATTTTTCAGAAAGAATTCGATTTACATTTGTTTCGCAAAACGAAATCATGAAACCTAATCTTCGAACAACCTCTATATATTGGGCTTGCCAAATTGTTGGATGGGGCATTCTTGTGACCGGGAACATTGTCAACCTGGTTCTTCAGGGGCACATCACTTCGCAGATCATCTTCTCCCTTTTGGGTGTTTTTGTTTTTGGAATTGCTATCTCACATGTCTTCAGGGGTCTTGTAAAACATTGGGCGTGGACAGAATTAGGCGTCCTTCAATTGTTTCCTCGGGTAATTATAGCCTCCATCTCTATGAGTTTGGTCTACAATATTTGTGAAGGAAGTGTGAATTCTTTTCTTCCAGATACGGGGGAATCTATCCTCACTTTCTCAGACTGGTCTTTTGTTATTCAAACATTAAACTTCTCTATTCTTTTCTTTGTTTGGAGCGCCTTGTATTTCACCATTCACTACTTCCAGTTTATGCGGAAATCAGAAATTCGAAACTTAGAATTGCGGGCTGTCAATACTGAAATTGAGCTGAACAATCTTAGAAACCAATTGCGGCCTCATTTTATGTTCAATTCTCTGAACAGCATTCGAGCGCTTATAAATGACGATCCTGAAAACGCAAAAGAGGCCGTCACCACCTTGTCATCTATTCTTCGAAACACGCTTCTCCTAGGTAGGCATGAGCGCATTCCTCTAAAAGATGAACTAGACCTTGTTCAACGCTACTTGCGAATGGAGCAAATTCGATTTGAAGAACGCTTAAATGTGAAATATGCTATCCCCGCAGCATTGGGAGATTTCCCTGTGCCTCCGCTCATGTTACAAACACTGGCTGAAAATGCTGTAAAACATGGAATTGCAAGGTTAACCAATGGCGGATTAATTGAAATTATTGGTGCCGCAAATGGGGCCAAAATAGAGCTTACGATTATCAATGATGGTCAACTCACCAATTCAACTAATGGAACATCAACAGGTCTGGTGAACACCAAAAAACGACTCTCCCTCCTCTATGGCGAAGAGGCCTCTTTTTCCATTTGTGAAAGCGGCAATAAAGTGATTTGCAAGCTCACCCTCCCAAAACTAAAACTCAATGAAAGCACTGATTATAGATGATGAGCGCTTAGCGCGAAAAGAGATCTTTCGTCTACTCCAGGCACACCCTGAGGTAGAAATTATTGGTGAAGCAGCCAATGCTGACGAAGCCTTAAACCTCATTGATGAAAAAGAACCTGATTTGCTTTTTCTCGACATTCAAATGCCCGGGAAATCTGGACTTGAATTGCTCAGTGAGCTGGATCATGCACCCGAGGTCATCTTTGTTACGGCCTTTGACGAGTACGCTATAAAAGCTTTTGAAGTGAATGCCCTGGACTACCTGCTTAAGCCTGTTGAAGAAACCAGATTGGCCGAAGCAGTGAAAAAAGTCCAAGAGCGCATTGCTTTCCGAGAGAAGCAGCAAGATGAGCATGTTCCTAAAGAAGCCCTTTCTTTGTCTGATCAAATCTTCATCAAAGACGGAGAGAAATGTTGGTTCGTTCCTTTGACAGATGTGCGGTTGTTTGAATCTGAAGGGAACTATGTGCGCGTGTATTTCAATAATTTCAAACCGCTCATCCTCCGTTCATTGAATCAATTGGAAGAACGCTTGAACGAACGTCAATTCTTCCGCACTTCCCGAAAGCACATTGTAAATTTAAATTGGGTTACCAGCATTGAACCTTGGTTCAACGGCGGACTTAGATGTACTTTGAAAGATGGAAAAGAAATTGAAGTTTCTAGAAGACAGGCTGCACGGTTTAAAGAACTAAAGAGCCTTTAACGCTCTTTTGCCAGCCGTTTAATCTCTTTCCCCACCTCTTCTGTATACTGAAAATCAAATACCAAAGATGCTGAATCAGGAATGTATTCAGCCACCCCCATAAGAGTGTTTTCCGTGTATTCACGAACCGCTTCATTGGCCGGTTGGATCAAATGATTTGACAAGTCTAAAATCAAATTCGTACCGTCATAAGGCATCTTTGTGCAATCCAGTGAAATTCTGTTGTGCGCGTATCCCGGAGACCAAAAATCCATCACATAGCGTTTCCCTGGTGCCAGTTCAACATCAAATACCCCTTCTGTGATTCTAAGTTTCGACCTGCTTTCAACGCCATACTCAAATGTTTGTATGAGCAAATCACCTTGAAGATATTCATTGTCCATGTTCAACAAATCTCCGAACACCCATACCTTATCTGAGGTCCATGAAATTGTATCCATTGGCGAAAAGCCCATATACGCCTCTGCCGGAATAGACACACAGCTCTTGTTATATGCTTCAGGGGTAAACGGAATGACTGAACTAGAAATAGAATCTGCCTCATACACCACCTCTTCACCCCTCAATTTATAGGTATACCTTAAAGGTAGGCCAGGAAAACCTGAATGTTCATACCACGCATTTGGATATTCCGGAGCGCACTCGATCCAAGTAGTATCGCCGTTTTCACTTTTAGCGGTACCTGAATAAACCGGTACTCCAAGAATCCTATTATTGGATGAAGCTCCAAATTTAGCTTCTTGGAGGTATTCATCTTTTTTCCAAAAATCAAGTAATTCGCCATTTAAATGAACACAAGTGCAATAGTCACCATTGCGTTCTGTAATCCACAGGTTTTTAACATCATACCATTGAATCACTTCAGCTAGCAGCGCCTTTCTTTCCATGGTCACACGCACAGAATCATGCAAGATATAACGCATATCTTCACCAAAATAAGCATGCACCATGGCCTGCACTCCAGTATCAATACTGTTAATAGAATAATGAACTTCCAATGGCAATTCGAGTGGTCCTGAATTTGTTTCCGAGCATGAAAACAAACTCATTGTTAATCCTAAAACGAAGAGCGCTAAAACGAGGTAAATGTGTTTCACGTGTTAATCTGATGTTAATGCTGACCACAAAGATGCGAAATCACTTAAATTCACAACGTGAGTAGACGAACCATTTACATTTTAATCTTAGTAGCAGTTGTATCGCTATCTGGAATTGTGATTACGCAAATTTATTGGGTTCAACGTGCATATAGTCTTCAAGAGCGCCAGTTCAATGACCGTGTAGTAATTGCCATGTCTTCTGTTGTTGACCGTATTTTGGAAGCAAATGATGACAGCTCCCTTGTAGAGCCCGTAAACCAGCTCTCCACTAATTTCTTTGTAGCAAACATCAATGATACCCTGCACCCTTATTTTCTAGAGACTTTGCTGCGCGAAGAATTTGAAGCCTTGAACCTCAAAGAAGAATTCGAATATGGAATCTATGACTGCTTCAGTGATTCCATCGTCTACGGCGGAAGAGTAGACTTCGAAAAGGAAATCAGCTTGGAAGACGCCGCTAAAATCGGAATGCAAAAGCGTTTTGAAAAAGATGGCCATTATTTCGGAATCTACTTTCCTGCGAAAACAGCCTTGGTCATCGGCCAAATGGATTTCTGGGTATTCTCTAGCTTCATGATTTTGGCCGTTGTCATTTTTTTCGGCTATGCCATTGCCATCATCCTAAAACAAAAGAAGCTCTCTGAAATCAAAACAGATTTCATCAACAACATGACTCATGAGCTAAAAACACCCATTAGCACAATTGGGATTAGCAGTTCTATGTTGATGCGTGATGACGTGAAAAACGATCCGGAACGTCAAAAACAATACGCAAAAATCATTCATAGCGAAAACGAAAGGCTGAAAGCTCAAGTAGAACGTGTGCTGCAAATTGCCACACTATCACCTGACAAGCTTGAACTCAAGAATGAAACCATAGACATCCACAAGATCATTAACGGAGCACTTGAAACGCTGGAAATTAGAATGATTGAGACTGGCGGCGGTATTCTCAAAAACTGTTCTGCACAAAATAGCTTGGTCAAAGGTGACAAAGTTCACTTGACAAATTTAGTTTACAACCTGATAGACAACGCCCTCAAATACACAGATAAAGAACCAAGAATCGAGGTGCAAACTTCCAACATAGGTAAGCAAATTTTGATTGAAATAATTGACAATGGAATTGGAATTGAGCAAAAACACCAGCGCTTGATCTTTGACAAGTTCTTTCGCGTTCCAACAGGAAATGTGCACAATGTCAAAGGGTTTGGGCTAGGACTATTCTACGTGAAAACGGTGGTTCAAGCCCACCAAGGAAAAGTAACTGTTTCAAGCAGTCACGGAAAAGGAAGTAACTTTAGTGTCAAATTGAACAACACAGACTGATGAAGACTACAGCGCGCATTCTACTGGTAGAAGATGACTACAATCTGGGGTTTGTAATCCAAGACTTATTGCGCTTGGAAGGGTATAAAATACATCTTGCAAAAGATGGCAAAGAAGGCCTTCAGCAGTTCAACAAAGAAGATTACGACTTGTGCCTCTTTGATGTTATGTTGCCCCACAAAGATGGTTTTTCGCTAGCCGAAGATGTCAGGAAAGTGAATCAAACGGTTCCCATTGTGTTCTTGACTGCAAAAGGCATGACAGAAGACAAAGTGCGCGGATTTGAGCTTGGAGCTGATGATTACATCACGAAACCTTTTGTGAACGAAGAGTTTATTCTTCGCATCAAAGCCATTTTAAAACGAAGTGGCGTTACTTCGAATAGCAAAGAAAATAAAAATCTTTACACCATTGGTAAATACCAATTTGACGCTTCAAACTTTCAACTTACCGGTCCGCTGGAACCACGAAAGCTTACACGAAAAGAAGCTGATCTGCTCAAGCTCCTTTGCGAAAATAAAGACCGTGTTATTGAAAGAGAGCTCATTGCAAACCTTGTTTGGGGTGATGATAGCTACTTTGTTGGACGAAGTATGGATGTGTTCATCACGAAGCTTCGAAAATACCTCAATGGAGACAGCACGGTGGCCATCACAAATGTTCACGGTGTAGGATTTCGCTTGGAAATAGCGTCTCGTTAATCCTCTGACGGAAGCAAGTCCATCAGATCCCGATCTGACACCAACCAATCATTTTCATCTAAATGAGCGATTAGTTCTTCGCTCACTTTAACAATAAAAAAGGTGTCATCTCCTTGCACTTCTAAAGCTTCAAACGACTTACCATCTGGTGTTTTCAGGACGTGGTAATCACCCTTATCAAACCCATTCGGGTATTGAATTTGCATTAATTTAAGTTCGGCATCGGTAAGCCCAGAGAAATCCTTGATGTAGCGTCTCATCGCATTTGAGTTTAAGTGAATATTCAAACCTCATCTGCACAGAACACATTGGTAATTAGTAAGGTAAGCAATTATTTCAAGTAAGGTTATTCCTTTCGTCGAAGAAGCACTAACCTCATCCCTCCTATTTAAAACAGAAAACCCCCTTCACGAAAAGCATCGGAAGGGGATTTTTAAAGGCTTTAATTTTACTTACTCAAATAGAGGTTTCTTTCACTGTAAATCTTGCGGAAGAATGGATCTTTAAGGTCTTTGATAAATCGAATTGCTTCACCTGTAGATTTCATTTCAGGACCTAATTCCTTAATTACATTTGGGAACTTACTGTAAGAGAATACAGGAATCTTTACCGCATATCCTTCGAGTTGCGGATTGAAATTGAAGTCTTTCACCTTCTTTTCTCCCAACATCACCTTCGTTGCGTAATTCACATATGGCTCTTTGTAAGCCTTTGCAATAAAAGGAACCGTTCTAGAAGCACGTGGATTTGCTTCAATCACGTAAACCTTGTCATCTTTAATGGCGAACTGAACGTTCAACAACCCTACTGTTCTCAGTTTGATCGCGATGGTTTTCGTGTACTCTTCAATTTGCTGAAGAACAAGGTCTCCCAAATTGTATGGAGGAAGCACTGCAAATGAATCTCCAGAGTGAATTCCCGCTGGCTCAATGTGTTGCATTACCCCAATAATATAGGTGTCTTCACCATCACAAATGGCGTCTGCCTCTGCTTCAATTGCTCCGTCAAGAAAGTGATCAAGCAAGATCTGGTTGTCTGGCATATCACGGAGGATGTCTACCACCGTTGTCTCCAAATCTTCTTCGGTAATCACAATTTTCATGCGCTGCCCACCCAAAACATATGAAGGACGAACGAGCAATGGAAAACCAAGCTCTTTCGAAAGCTCAATGGCTTGCTCTGCTGATTCTACAACGCCAAATTCAGGGTATGGAATGTTGCAATCACGCAGCAATCTAGAGAATGAACCACGATCTTCTGCCAAATCCAGCGCTTCGTAACTCGTTCCCAATACTTTTATGCCATATCTATCTAATTTCTCTGCAAGTTTCAATGCGGTTTGTCCGCCCAGCTGCACAATGACCCCTTCAGGCTTTTCATGCTGGATGATGTCATAGATGTGCTCCCAAAACACCGGTTCGAAATACAGTTTATCAGCGGTATCAAAGTCAGTACTTACGGTTTCAGGATTGCAATTAATCATGATGGTTTCATAGCCACATTCTTTCGCTGCAAGCACACCGTGTACACAAGAGTAATCAAACTCAATCCCTTGTCCAATGCGGTTAGGCCCTGACCCAAGTACTACAATTTTCTTCTTGTCTGAAACTACAGACTCATTCTCATCTTCAAAAGTTGAGTAGTAATAAGGCGTTTGCGCTTCAAACTCTGCAGCACATGTGTCTACCACTTTATAGACACGCTTAATGCCTAAATCAGTTCGTTTTGTATGCGCTTCGCTTTCGAAACAACCAAGGAGGTGTGCAATTTGTCTGTCAGCATAGCCCTTTTGTTTTGCTTCGAACAACAGCTCTTTAGGAATTGAGCTCAATGAATGCTTTTCAATTTTTCGCTCCAGCTTGATCAAGTCTTCTATTTGCTTGAGGAACCAGAAATCAATCTTTGTTTTTTCTTGAATTGTCTTGAAAGGAATGCCCAATTTGATGGCATCATAGATGTGAAATAAGCGGTTCCAAGATGGGTGCTCTAATGAATGAAGAAGCTTTTCTTGATCTCGTACTTCCTTGCCATCAGCTCCTAAACCGTTTCTATTAATCTCAAGTGATTGACAGGCTTTTTGCAATGCTTCTTGGAACGTGCGTCCAATCCCCATCACCTCTCCTACGGACTTCATTTGAAGTCCGAGCTCTCTGTCTGCACCTTTAAATTTATCAAAGTTCCAACGCGGAATCTTCACAATCACGTAGTCCAACGTTGGCTCAAACATGGCCGATGTGGTCTTGGTAATTTGGTTTTTCAATTCATCTAAATGGTACCCAATTGCTAATTTCGCAGCGATTTTCGCAATTGGATATCCCGTTGCTTTCGATGCCAAAGCTGACGAACGAGAAACACGTGGATTAATCTCAATTGCAATGATATCTTCAGCCTCATCTGGACTCACAGCGAACTGCACATTACAACCTCCTGCAAAGTCTCCAATTGACCTCATCATGTGAATGGCCATGTCTCGCATGCGCTGGAACACGGTATCAGAAAGGGTCATTGCTGGAGCTACAGTAATGGAATCTCCCGTATGGATCCCCATCGGGTCAAAATTCTCTATGGAACAGATAATGGTTACGTTGTCATTGGAATCACGCAGCAATTCCAGCTCAAATTCCTTCCACCCCATTAACGCCTTGTCAATCATCACCTCATGAATAGGAGATGCATGCAAACCGCGCGTCAAAAGCTGATCATACTCCTCTTTATCATGAACAATTGCTGCGCCCGTCCCACCAAGCGTATAAGAGGGCCGAATGCACAATGGAAACCCAAATCGTTGTGCTATCTCTTTCCCCTGAAGGTAGGACTTTGCTGTTGCCTGGGGCGCCATTGGAACGCCTATTTTTTCCATCAGAACTCTAAAGGCTTCACGGTTTTCAGTAACGTCAATTGCGGCAATATCTACCCCAATCATTTTTACCCCATACTCTTCCCACAAACCAATCTCATCGCACTTAATAGCGAGGTTCAATGCCGTTTGCCCACCCATGGTAGGCAGCACAGCATCAATGTTGTGCTTGCTAAGAATTTCTTCAATGGATTCAGGCTCCAATGGCAGCAAATAAATATTGTCTGCTACAACCGGATCAGTCATGATGGTTGCTGGGTTGGAATTGATAAGTGTGACTTCAATACCTTCTTCTCTCAGTGAGCGAGAGGCTTGACTTCCTGCATAGTCAAATTCACATGCTTGTCCAATCACAATGGGTCCACTTCCTATGATTAGAACAGAACGAATACTCTTATCTCTTGGCATTTTTTTTTTAGCCGCTCGGATTTCCGGCAGTAATTGGGGCGAAACTGAAATGTCTGGGTTAACGGCTGCGAAAATAGTCAATAATGCTCTTCGACTCAACCAATTTTATTCACAGTATTTCTAGTTATGTGGATAACCGATGATATGACTGTTTCAAATACCTTTGCACTATGCCTAGAAAGTACTTTGTTCACAACGGTCTTCAGATTGAATATGCAGAATTCGGGAACGGAAAATCTGTTGTCATTGCCATGCATGGATTTGGCAGAGAAGCAGAAGACTTCCGTCAATTTGTGCCCATGCTGCGCGAAAACGAACGCATAATAGCAATCAATCTTTTCTCTCACTCCCAAAGCAAATGGCCTGAAAACCGCCCTTTCCTTGAAAGTCTATCTCCTCTTGAGCACCAAAAGTTCCTCGAAGCGTTTTTAGCACACCTAAATGTCAAGTCTTTCGCACTAATGGGATACAGTTTAGGCGGCAAAGTAGCACTCACCACCTATGAACTTATGCCTGAAAAAGTTGAGCGTCTTTTGTTGATTGCCCCTGACGGATTAAAAGTTAATCTCTTTTATCGCTTCCTAGTGAACACATCAATTGGCAGAGGATTGTACAAAGGAATCATGAAACAACCGAAGGTACTTTTTAGAACAGCAGATTTCGCCAGAGCTACTGGTCTGATCAATGCCAAGCTCCACCGCTTTGTATATGTGCACATGGATTCACATGAAAAACGCAATCTGGTCTATGAGGCCTGGCTGATCTACAGAAAATTTGTACCGAACTTAGATAAAATTGCCGCGCAGGCAAACGCATCAAATGTGCATTTCAAATTAATATTGGGAACGCATGACAGCGTCATCAAAATCAAAGATGGCGAACGGTTTGCTTTCAAACTGAACCATAAAAAAAGCCTTTATGAACTTCCTTCCGGACATCAACTCTTGAATGAAGAGACCGTGAAATTTATTGTGAATAACAACATTTGGCCTGCCTGAGGTGGCAAAGTATTACATTTGCCCTGTGAGTATCCTCAAACAAATACAAGAAAGTACGCGAACAGGCGAGAAAAAACTGGCCTTTCTCATTGACCCAGATAAGGTTGATGAATCAGAAGTAGCCGCACTCATGAAAAGCTTTGAGGGTTTTCCACCTGATTTTATTTTTGTAGGCGGAAGCTTAATAACTGAAGGACGCTATAACCAAACAGTCAAGGCGCTTCGCGAAGCAACAGCACTTCCTCTTATCCTTTTCCCCGGAAGCCCTACTCAATTGTGTGCCGAAGTAGACGCAGTGCTTTTTCTAAGCTTGATTTCTGGACGAAACCCCGAATTACTCATTGGAAACCATGTTGTTGCAGCTCCCAGAATCAAAGAATTAGGCGTTGAACCGATTGCCACAGGTTACATGCTAATTGATGGCGGACGGCCTACAACGGCCAGCTATATAAGCAATACAGCTCCAATCCCCAACAATAAGCCAGAAATTGCAGCCGCAACGGCCATGGCTGGTGAAATGTTAGGCCTCAAATGCATCTATCTTGATGCAGGTAGCGGCGCAATGCAAAGTGTGCCCTCAGCAACCATCAAAGCGGTTCGCGCTGCTGTAGACTTACCCATCATAGTTGGGGGGGGTATTCGCACTAGAATGCAACTTGAAAGCGCTTACGAAGCAGGAGCAGATCTTGTGGTCATTGGCACTGCTCTTGAGCAAAACCCTGAACTCATCGCTGATTTTCAGATCAACGCATAAATACCCTCTTGGCGTAATTTTTGATTGCTCTTTGTTATGAGGCTGCATCTACTATTCCTATTGCTCATTGCCATTTCTTCTTGCGCTCCAATTCCAGCAAGCAAATTTGAAGTACAACAGAATGTGCTACTCAATTATGACTGGTGGAATAACCTTGTTGAGCAGCCTGTAGTGCGCGTTGAACTATGGAACACAACAGCTGAAACCTACACCGGCTTCACCGTAGACATTTGCGCCTGGGATGAAGCCGGTAAGGAAATCATTCGTTTTAGAACTTACAAATCTTTCAACCTATTTGGAGGCGAAAAGGGGACCTTCCGCATGCGACTTCCTGGAAGAAATGCCGCTGAAATTGAAATCTCTTTGGTAGAAACGCATCAGAATTTTAACGTCAATCCCAACATGTAGTTTCTTCCCGCTTGTGGATAGAAAAAGTCTTCAGCAACCCTCGTATCGTCAACCAAAAAGCTGTAAGTATATCCGTTGTTCACATATTGCTCATTCAGCACATTGTTCACTACAAAGTTGAGTGACAGCTCACTAAAACAGCATTCAACAATAGAGTAGGTCAAACGAAAATCATTTACCAAGTATGCTCCAATGGCACGGTCAGCATTTGAGGTGTTGTCAAGGAATTGCTCTCCAACATATTTTGTCTGCCATCCAACTTCAGCCTTGTGGTGTGCTCTGTCTAAGAATTGGTAGCTCACAAGCGCCGCTGCAATCAATTCAGGTGAAAATGAGATATCACTTTCTTCAAAGAGCTCTTCTTGGTACCCAATAAAATTGAAGTCTGCATCATAAGCGATTACTTGCTCAGTGAAGTTCACAATTTTATTCTGACTATACGTTCCATTCACACCCAAGTCAAGCTTGTTGTTCAGCAACGTCCAATTGATGCCTGCCTCAACACCTCTTCTGTAACTTTGATCTACATTGGTGCGAATAGGTGTTCCCACATCATTTAACTCCCCCGTGAGCACCAATTGATCTGTGTATTCCATTGAATAAAGGTTCACAGAAAGTGTGTAATTCGAACTGACTCTGCGCAATCCCAATTCGATGTTATCCATGCTTTCATGTTTTGGCTCAACCCCCTCTGGTGCATCAACATAATCTGAACGCGAAGGCTCTCTATTCCCTTTCGCATAAGACCCATAAACCTGGGTTTTCGGTGTTACCCACATGCTTGCTCCGAACTTTGGATTTACGAATTGCAATGTGTCATTCACATTCAACGTCTGCAAATCTTCGTCTATCCCTGTTACACTGTAAGTAACGTTTCTGAACTGTAAATCTCCATATACCGCAAGCTTCTGGTTGATTAGGTAGTTCGCTTTGAGGTAAGAGTTGAAGTCGGTTTTAAATCCGTTATTGAAGTAGTAAAAATCTCCATTCTGTGTATCGTTGCTGTGTTCCATCCAAATCAACTCTCCGTAATGGTCACCGTCATACTCATTGTATGCTCCACCAAGAATAACTTTCAGCTGATTTTGATTGATGCGTTTATCATATTCAACAGAGTATGTAGCTCCATAAAAATCATTTTCCAACCAACGTCTGCGAATAACATCTGTTGACGAAATCTGTGCTACTGAATTCAACAGAAAATCTCCCGTTCCGTTGGTAATAGGATCGCCATTGGCATCATTCACAACATCGTATTGAAACTCAATTTCATCCCAAGCATAATTGGTTTCAAAAGAATTACTGATCGGATCACCATTACTATTCAATCCATCTGAAAATTGCTGAGAAGCATCAACAATAATTGGATTCAACCCGTAATCAGAAAAATCATCTCCATCTCGAAATTGCTCAAAATGGCCTCTTCCATAGGTATAGTGTCCGGCCACATTGAATTTGAAGTTTCGATAACTCCCTCCAGCATGCAATTGATAGTGGTCTTGCGCATAGTCATCTACTTCATTCTCATAGAGGTAGAAATTATAGGTACGCCCGCTGTTCAACAAATTCTCTGTTTGTGCATCTGAGTAGCCATTATTAGCGGCATGGCTAAGCATGCCTTCTTCGTCTCCTTCAATGCGTGATTCAGGCGTTCCATACCAACTTTGATACGTGCGTTCTTTTCCGCCAAAGACAACTGCTTTCACAAAGAACATTCCTGGATTCCACTCTCCAGCTAAAAAATAGCTTTTCAAATCACTTGACGCACGATCAACATAACCGTCACTCGTGATTTGTGAGAGGCGCCCTTCCATGCTCCAAGTATCATTGACCTTTCCTGTCCCAAAAGAAACTGAGTTTCTAAAGGTGTTGAAAGACCCAACGCCTGACATGATTTGTGCATAGCTCTCATTGTCTATGCTCATGTTATTCACTGAAACTGATCCGCCAAAAGCACCCGCCCCATTCGTTGAAGTTCCTACACCACGTTGAATCTGAATCCGGTCAGCACTGGTTGCAAAATCAGGCAAATTCACCCAAAACACTCCCTGAGACTCAGGGTCATTGTAAGGAATCCCGTTAATTGTCACATTGATTCTACTTTGATCCGTTCCTCGAATACGCATTCCGGTATACCCAATTCCTGCACCTGCATCAGAGGTTGTCACAACTGAAGGTGTGAAACGCAACATGTAAGGAAGATCTTGGCCGTTGTTCAATGGCGCGATTTCTTCTTGCGTCACCGTGGAGTTAGAGAAAACACCATACTGAGGCGCTTCAATAGAAGTAATCTCTGCAAACGGAAGCTGAATCAATGGAATTACATCAATCGTTTCTCTCGGAATCTCTAAAGACGGATTAATGTCAGCAGACTTCATCATTTTGAAGTTGGCCTCAACTTCTTCCCCTTCTTTAAGCTCAACGTCTCTAGTAGACAGCTCAAAACCAAGGTAAGTCACCTCCAATTTATAGTTACCCGGCGTAACACTCAGTAATTCATAGTTACCATCGGTATCCGTAACAGCAACCATTTGAGTTCCGCTCAACTGCACTTCGGCGCCCATCAATGGCACTAGTGTTTGGTAATCCATAATTTTTCCTCGAATGGCTGCTCCCTGAGAAAATGCGAGCAAGCCGCAGCACAAGAGAAGTGCTGTTAATAGAAAATTTTTCATCTTTTAAAATTTTTGATTGTAAAAGACTGCACAAGGGCTGGCAGTCAAATGAATCACCCGCTTCCTTCCCAGAATTACCTGGGCAGGTTCGAAGGGTATAATCTCAGCCAATCTTCAACGCTATGAATTTTGGCACCCCTGTAAAAGACGACGCAAAGGTATATAAAACTTAATCATTACTAGAGCACAAATCTTCACTTTAAAATCAGAATTAACAGTCAGTTCTTCATGGCGGTAACAAAATGTTGATTATAATTTCGGCCAAGACTTTAGCGAAATGGATGAACTTCGTACTTTGGCATCAATGTTAGACCTAGCCATCCGAGCGGCCCTTGAAACCGCGCCCATCCTGCGTGAATTCCATGCGAAAGGAGTTATTGCATATCAAAAAGAAGATGATTCTCCTGTGACTGAAGCAGATTTAGCTGCAGACGCGCTCATTAGATCAATATTAGAACCTTCTGGCATTCCTGTTATTTCAGAAGAAGCTGAACCTCCGTCTTTAGAAGAACGCAAAACATGGAATAAGTACTGGGTTGTAGATCCTTTAGATGGGACGAAGGAATTCATTGCGGGACGAAAGGAATATACCATTAACATTGCTTTGATAGAAAATGGAACACCTACAATTGGTGTGATTTCGATTCCTGAGCTTCGCTTAATGTACTTCGCGAAGCCAAATTTAAATCCGTGCAAAGCATCAGAATCAGCTTTAAAGGCATCAACAGATTATGCGCGCTTTGAAATAGGAAGGCATAAGACAGACCGCCCGTATACAGCTGTGGTAAGCAGATCTCACCTTCACCCTAAAACGAAAGAGTACCTTCAAGTGCTGTACAAAAAGTATCCAGACCTTGATGTAATCAAAGCGGGAAGCTCATTGAAATTCTGTAAGATCGCTGAAGGACACGCAGATATTTATCCGCGTTTTTCACCTTGTATGACGTGGGATACTGCCGCTGGTGATGCGCTCATTAGAGCAATTGGAAAAGGAGTTTATCAATTGGCCAATGCCCAGCCATTGCTTTACGGACATGACACGTATTACAACCCTGCATTCGTAGCCAAGTAATCAGACCCTGTAAGGCCCTTCATCTTCATTGTACATATTCAAGTAACTTCGGTAGCGTTCAGGAGGCATTTCTGTTGCTTCGGCCGCCTTTCTCACGGCGCACCCAGGCTCAGTGAGGTGCAAACAATTATGGAACTTACAGTCTGGCAACAATCTGAAAATCTCAGGGAAATGGTGGTGCAATTCGTTTTTAGGAATATCCACTAATCCCAATCCTTTAATCCCTGGCGTATCAATGAGCCAGCCGCCAAATGGCAAAGCATGCATTTCAGCGAAGGTAGTGGTGTGCCTTCCCTTTTTATGGAAATCAGAAACGGTAGATGTTTTGATTTCAGCGCCGGGAATGAGTCTATTCACCAGCGTACTCTTTCCCACACCTGAATGTCCGCCAACCATATTGATTTTATCAGACATTGCAGCTTGAACTTCTTTTAACCCATCTCCTTCTAAGGCTGAAAGCCGAAGCGTATCATATCCACAGAATTGATACATGTTTTCCATCCATTCCATGTCATCATTCTCGCCTTCGTTGTAGATATCAACTTTATTGAAAACAATTGTCACCGGAATGCTATATGCGTCTGCTGTCACAAGAAAGCGATCAATAAACCCGGTTGAAGTTGGCGGACTGGCCAGGGTCACAATCAAAAATGCGCGATCAACGTTGGCCGCAACAATGTGCGCCTGCTTACTTAGGTTGACACTTTTTCTGATGATGTAATTGCGGCGTTCATGAATTACATTGATTACGCCAGTGCCATCTTCTTGGACCTCAAACTCTACGCGATCTCCAACAGACAAAGGGTTGGTTGTTTTAATTCCTTGCATACGGAATTTGCCTTTGATTTGACAAGCGACCATTTCTTGGTCACTCCCCAATACATCGCACCACTTACCCGTTGATTTGATTACTAACCCTTCCAAATTCGAACTTTGATGCAAAGCTACGGTATCAGAGATTGAAATAGAGAAGTAATCTTTCACAAATCTTGGTTGAAGAGATTCCTATAGAAGTTGAAACCAGAAGAAATTTATCTGCAAATTTGTACCATAAGAAACAGCTATGTCGATTGAAATCAAACAAGTCAGCAAATTCTACGGAGCACAAAAGGCGCTTAACGAAGTTTCATTCTCTATTAAGGGGGGCGAAGTAGTTGGTTTTCTTGGGCCCAATGGCGCGGGGAAATCAACCATGATGAAAATCATCACCTGTTTTATTACGCCCAGTGAAGGACAAGCAATTGTTTGCGGTCATGACGTTTCGATTGACCCCATTGAAGTTCGAAAAAAAGTAGGCTATCTCCCAGAGCACAATCCGTTGTACCTTGACATGTATGTCAAAGAGTTTCTTCATTTCACAGCGGGCATTCACAAGCTTGACAATGTGAGTAAGCGCGTTGATGAAATGATTGAAAAAGTAGGATTGGGACGTGAGCAGCACAAACTACTTGGCGCTCTTTCAAAAGGATACAGACAACGGGTAGGCCTAGCTCAAGCAATGATTCATGATCCCGAAGTGCTAATTCTTGACGAACCTACTTCAGGGCTAGACCCAAACCAGTTGGTTGAGATTCGAGAGTTGATCAGAAACATTGGAAAAGAAAAGACGGTTATGCTTTCAACCCACATCATGCAAGAGGTGGAGGCCATTTGCAACAGGGTGATTATTGTAAATCAGGGCACTATTGTAGCTGACGGACCAACCTCTGAGATTCGCAACTTAGCGAGTTCAAAGCAACAGTTGATTGAGGTTGAATTTGACGGACCAATTGAGCAAGAAGAACTGTTAAGTATTGAAGGCATTGTTGATGCAAAAAACATTGGGGATAACATCTGGAGGTTAAGCAGTGTTTCTGAATCAGACCCGCGTAAAACGATTAGTGCTTGGGCAGTTAAGCATGATCGTTTGGTACTTACCTTGAAACGAGAAGAGCAACGATTGGAAGATGTTTTCCATTCTTTGACGAAATAAGTCTGAGTCCATTGTAAAACAAAAAAGGCCGTCCGAAGACAGCCTTTTTTTATATCTATAAGGGTTCAATTACATCATCCCTCCCATTCCGCCTCCACCTGGCATAGCAGGCATTCCGCCTTCTTCCTCGATGTCTGAAATCACACATTCAGTTGTAAGAAGCATTCCTGCAATAGAAGCTGCATTTTCCAATGCTACACGACTCACTTTCGTAGGATCAATAACTCCTGCTTCAAATAAGTTCTCATAAACATCAGTGCGAGCATTGTAACCGAAGTCACCTTCGCTTTCGCGAACTTTCTGAACAACTACTGCTCCTTCACCACCAGCATTGGCAACGATTTGACGCAATGGCTCTTCAATTGCTCTTCGCACAATTGCAATACCTGTAGTCTCATCGTAATTCTCACCTTCCAAAGTATCTAGTGCTTTACCAGCTCTAATGTAAGCTACACCACCTCCAGGTACAATTCCTTCCTCAACCGCAGCGCGTGTGGCATGCAATGCATCATCAACGCGGTCTTTCTTCTCTTTCATTTCAACTTCAGTAGCTGCACCAACATAAAGCACCGCCACTCCACCTGCTAATTTCGCAAGACGTTCTTGAAGTTTTTCTTTGTCGTAATCAGAAGTTGTAGACTCAATTTGCGCTTTTATCTGCTGAACACGAGAAGCAATTGCACTCGCATCACCTGAACCATTCACAACAATTGTATTGTCTTTATCTATGGTGATTTTTTCAGCTTGACCAAGGTCCTCAATAGTAGCACCATCAAGTTTCAACCCTGTTTCTTCAGAGATAACCGTTCCTCCTGTAAGAACCGCAATATCTTCAAGCATTGCTTTTCTTCGGTCACCGAAACCTGGCGCCTTTACAGCAGCTACTTTCAGTGCTCCTCTGATCTTGTTCACTACGAGTGTAGCCAACGCTTCACCATCAACATCCTCAGCAATGATTAACAAAGGTCTTCCTGTTTGAGCCGTCTTTTCCAATACTGGAAGAAGATCTTTCATGTTAGAAACCTTTTTATCGTAAATCAAGATGTAAGGATTCTCAAGACTCACTTCCATCTTCTCTGTGTCAGTCACAAAGTATGGAGAAAGGTATCCGCGGTCAAACTGCATCCCTTCCACTATTTTCACATCAGTTTCAGTTCCTTTTGCCTCTTCAACCGTAATGACTCCTTCGTTTCCAACTCTAGCCATCGCGTCAGCAATAAGCTTACCAATGTTGTTGTCATTGTTCGCAGAAATTGACCCTACTTGTTCAATCTTGCTATTGTCGTTTCCAACCTCGCGAGAGATCTCACGTAGTCCTTGTACAACAGAACTTACAGCTTTATCTATACCTCTTTTCAAATCCATTGGATTCGCACCAGAAGCAACATTTTTCAATCCTGCAGTTACAATTGCTTGAGCTAATACTGTAGCAGTTGTTGTTCCATCACCGGCAATATCAGCTGTTTTGGAAGCAACTTCTTTCACCATTTGCGCACCCATATTTTGCACTGGATCTTTCAATTCGATTTCCTTCGCTACAGTAACTCCGTCTTTGGTTACAATAGGAGGCCCAAATTTCTTATCGATGACAACATTTCGTCCCTTAGGTCCTAATGTCACTTTCACTGCATTTGCCAACGCATCCACACCTTCTTTCAGGGCATTCCTTGCGTCTACATTAAAATTAATGTTTTTAGCCATTACTAATCAATTTTTAAATCAGGTTTAACTTATACAATTGCGAAAATATCTGATTCTCGCATGATCAGGTAATCGCTCCCCTCAACGTTGATTTCTGTACCAGAATACTTCCCGTACAAAACAGTATCTCCTACAACAACGGTCATCGGTTCATCTACTTTCCCATTTCCTACAGCAATGATTTTCCCACGTTGTGGCTTCTCTTTTGCTGAGTCTGGAATAAAGATTCCGCTAGCGGTTTTTTCCTCCGCTGGCTCTGGCTCAACCAAAACACGGTCTGCCAATGGTTTTACGTTTACTGACATTTTAATAGTCGTTTTAGATTATTTGACAAATAGATTATCAATCGTTTAGCTGTCAGAATTCGTGCCAATGCTTAAAAACTGACAAGGCTGCATAAAATTGATTTTTTTGGGCAAAAAAAATGTCAGTATGGTGACATACTGACATTTCGAATATCGTTTGCGTAGAAGTTTATTCTACTGGTGCAGCCGCAGGCTCACCTCCATCGGTAATATCAATACCTGACTGATCAATTACATCTACAGAAGACTCTTCTTTAAATGCACCTTCTGCTTCGCCGTTTCCATTTCCATAGAATTTAGCCGAAAGTAGGCACAACACAAACAGACCAATGGTTAAGTACCACGTTGACTTTTCTAGAAAGTCTGCCGTCTTCTGCACACCACCAATCTGTGAAGCCCCCTGAAAACCAGTGGCTAAACCTCCCCCTTTTGGGTTCTGAACAAGGATCACTCCCGCTAACAGGAAACACACGATGAGGATCAAAACAATTATAAAAGCACCCATTTCTTCAGCTTATTTCGTTGACTTTCTGCGCTCTTGCAGCTTTTTAATTTGGTTGGCAAAATAAATGCTTTTTTCTGGATATTTCAAGCTTAATAACTTATACGCTTTAATTGCCTTGTTTGCGGCACCCTGATTTGCATAAATTTTGGCCATCGTCTCAGTGACGAATTGTTCATCTTCTACGAGACTCAGCTTCGCAAGGTTCTCATTTGAGAACAGTGCAGATTTCTTTGGTGTAATTTTCGGATCCGCAGTAATAAAGCGGTCTATCAGCTCTTCTAATGGAACATCAGATTCTAATTGAGTCGGTTTTTTATCATCTTTACCCTTGTTTTCCTCCTCTTTTACTGCTGTTTCCCAATCAATTTCACGGGACCGTTTTTGAAGAAACTGAGCAAATGAAGAGAGTTGCTTTTTTTCTTCATTGGTGGTCTTTGGAGCAGCTAATTCATGCTTCTTCTCTTCTTCAGAAGACCCTTCTTCCACTTTTTCTGACTTTTCAGCTTGCACTTCTTGCTCAATTGAGCTTGAAATGGCTTCCAAAAGGATTTCTCGCTGAAGCCCTTCGAAATCCTCCAGTTTCTTTCGCGCCTCAAGCGCCTCAGATTCTCCTTCTACCACTTCGTCTTCAACGTCTTCAACTGCTTCGCTGGGATCCTGCGCTGCGCTGGCATCTTCTAACGGTACTTCCTTCTCCTTTAACTCAATTTCTGGCTCTGTCTCCCTGCGCTCATTTTCCTCCTCTCTAGACTCGTCCTCATCATCTACATACTCTGGATGCTCTGCCTCTTCTTCATCCATTCGTTGAATCTCTTCTTCAAATGCTTTGACTTTTGCAGAGAAATCTTCCTTGTGAATCAAATCAAATAGAGCTTCTCGCTCACCCGCATAAATGGCAGCGCGTTTCAAATTAGCATCAAAGGCTACGTGTCCGGCGATGTGATCTGCTTTGCATAAAAGAACATGAGAAACACCAAACCAGGGATAGGCAGCGGAAAGCTGCACCAACTCATCTCGAAGAGGCACCAAATGTTCCTTCGGTTCAGACAATGCGTTATAAAAGTGTTCCTTCTGCATTACCAATTTCCAAGTGAAGCGTTAAAAATCTCTTGAGTTAGCTGTTCTGATATGTCTTCCATGAGCAAGTCCTCAACGCTGAGCAAATCTTGCGCGCTGTCATAGTCAGAGAACTTAGTGAATACACGATCGAAACTCAAATCAGTTTCGATGGTATTGGTATATTTAATTTTCACGGACACCGTCAATCGGTTTCGCGTAGCCGTTTCTTCCCCTGACACGCCCACTGGTGATATGCGGTAATCTGTAATCATCCCTTGAAATTGCAACTCGCCCTTCTCATCTTCCAACGTCAAAGTAGATTGTCGCTGAATAAGGTCACGAAGCGCCTCAGTAAAATTTTGAGCTATGCTGGGACTCGCAAGGGGTGTTTGCGGCTTAATGTAGTCTACTGAAAATGATTTCGCACCCGAAGTTTGAGCTCCATAAGGCGTATAAATGCCACATGATGCCAAAAAGAAAACCAAGAGTATGCTTGTAGTTGCTTTCATAGGGATTCAAAACGGCTCCAATTTACTTCAAATTGTATTCTTTAATCTTTCGGTACAATGTACGCTCTGAAATACCAAGCTCCCGAGCAGCATATTTGCGCTTATTCCCGTGTTTTGCCAGCGCTTTCCGAATGAGTTCGCGCTCAGTTTCCATCAAGCTAAATGATTCCTCAATCTCAACATGGCCTTCTTCATTTTCAGGCTCATCTCTCAGGTGTTCGGCATGAGAGCGCGCAGGCAACTGAAGGTAAGAAGCCTCATCTTCCTCTGCTGACGCTTCATCTTGAAACACCTTCTTCATCAATTCAACATTCGCATCAGAATCATCAAGCTGCCCATCATTTCGAATCAAGCGAAGCACCAATTTTTTCACATCATTCAAATCTGTTTTCATCTCAAAAAGCAGCTTGTACAGGATCTCACGCTCAGAAAAATTAGAGGCATCTTCCTTTTTTTCACCAATCACCATTGGCAATTGACTTCCTTGATCAGCGGGGAGATATTGCTTCAATTCAGCCGTACCCATATCTCTAGACTGCTCAATAACAGACATTTGCTCTGTAATGTTTTTGAGCTGCCTGATGTTCCCTGGCCAGCGATAATTTTGCAGCAATACAACTGCTTCTTCGCTCAGCATCAAAGGAGGCATGCGGTATTTTTCACTGAAATCTGTGGTGAACTTTCTGAACAATAAGTAGATGTCTTCTCTACGCTCTCGAAGAGGCGGCATGAAGATGGGCACTTGGTTTAAACGGTAGTATAAATCTTCACGAAACTTCCCTCTCGAAATGGCTTCTCCAAACTTCACATTGGTAGCGGCCACAACGCGCACATCGGTTTTTATGACCTTACTAGAACCAACACGAATGAATTCCCCCGTTTCCAATACACGAAGAAGTCTAACTTGTGTTTGAAGCGGCAACTCGGCTACTTCATCCAAAAATATGGTTCCTCCATCTGCTTCTTCAAAATAGCCTTTTCTAGAACCAGTAGCTCCGGTAAAGGCTCCTTTTTCGTGCCCGAACAATTCTGAATCGATGGTCCCTTCAGGGATGGCACCGCAGTTCACGGCAATATATGGCCCGTGCTTTCTAGCACTCAGATTGTGGATGATTTTCGGCATCACCTCCTTCCCTGTTCCACTTTCACCATTGATGAGGACAGAGATATTGGTAGGCGCAACTTGAACTGCAACATCAATTGCACGGTTCAAGGCCTGGGAATTCCCAATGATACCAAAACGTTGTTTTACAGTTTGAAGCTCCATAGATTAATTGTTAACTACGGTTCCTATAAGTGTAAGTGCAGTGCATCTTTCGATGCGCACCATTACATAATCTCCTGGTTTGCAATCTCCTTTTGGGAATATCACATTCATATTTTGGGTGTTCCTTCCTGAATATTCATCTTCAGATTTCTTAGAGGTATTTTCAACCAAGACCTCCATTGTTTTACCAAGCATTTCTTTGGTGCGAACGGAGGCACAAGCCATGTGGGTGTCTACAATCTCTTGCAGTCTGCTTGCTTTCAAAGACTCGGGTACATCATCTTCGAACTTACGCTCTGCCAGTGTACGCGGACGTTCTGAGTACTTAAACATGTAGCACATGTGAAATACTACTTCTTTCATCAGGCTCACGGTATCTTTATGCTCTTGTTCGGTTTCGCCACAGAACCCACTGATGGTATCAGTAGAAATAGAGCATTCTGGCATGATTCTGCGAATGGCCGCTATGCGATCTAAATACCACTCTCTTGTGTAGCCTCTATTCATTCGTTTTAGCATATCGCTATTCCCGCTTTGAACCGGCAGGTGAACGTACTTACAAATGTTTGGATACTTGGCCATCACATGCAGCACATCGTCTGTCATGTCTTTGGGATGGCTTGTAGAAAAGCGAATGCGAAGTAAGGGATCTACTTGCGCCACCATTTCCATTAGCTGCGCGAAATTTACAGCAGGAAGAGCCTCGTCTTTCACCTCTCCTTTATTGGTGATGTTCCATTTGTAAGAATCAACATTCTGTCCCAACAAAGTTACCTCTCTATATCCTGATTCAAAAAGCTCTTTTGCTTCGTTCACTATTGAAAGTGGATCTCTGCTTCGTTCTCTTCCTCTGGTAAAAGGCACCACACAGAAAGAGCACATATTGTCACACCCTCTCATGATAGATATGAAAGCAGTAACACCATTGCTGTTAAGTCTAATAGGACTAATTTCAGCGTATGTTTCTTCACGTGACAGCAACACATTCACGGCTTGCTGACCACCGTCAACCTCTTCAATGAGTTTAGGCAAATCACGGTAGGCATCAGGCCCTACTACAAGATCAACCAACTTTTCTTCTTCCAGCAGTTGTTGTTTCAGTCGCTCAGCCATGCACCCCAGCACGCCAATGATCATTCCTGGACGTTTCCGTTTGAGGGACCTGAAATATTCTAGACGTTTTCGAACGCGCTTTTCAGCTTGATCACGAATAGCGCACGTATTAATAAGCACTACATCAGCTTCATCAGAATCACGTGTAGTAGAAAATCCAACTTCGCCCAGAATAGAAGCAACGATTTCAGAATCAGAAAAATTCATGGCGCAACCATAACTTTCCAACAGAAGCTTTCTTCCCGGTTCTTTTGACGGAGGGACCATGAGTTTCTCACCTTGGCGACCTTCATCTATTTCTTTCTCTGCCTTTTGCATTGTAAGCGTTTCGTTTTATACTCGGAATAAATTCTTCAACAAATCAGTTCATTTGAAGGAGGCACAAAGGTACGTGAAAGTCTGCTAGCATGACAAATTGTCACAAAGGTTAACAATTCATCAATTTGCCCTTTTGATTTTTTTTTGAGGGCGTTTTCAGGCACCATCGTCACTCCTTATTCTATGAATAACAGTTCACATCTGCAAGGCCTTTCATGAAAGAGTAGAAATTTTTGATTGCGAGGGTACCCATATATGTACTTACTTTGCAGCGCACTCAACTGAGTGTAGCCAAGCGTTTTTTGGTGATAACCTGCAGAATATCAAACACATGTCGAAGAATCTGGTAATAGTCGAGTCTCCCGCAAAAGCGAAGACCATTGAAGGCTACCTAGGAAAAGATTTCGTTGTAAAGTCGAGTTACGGCCACGTCAGAGACCTTGCAAAAGGTGATATGGCGATTGATGTTGAGAATGACTTTAAGCCCGTTTATGAGGTTTCTCCAGACAAGAAAAAACTTGTTGCAGAATTGAAGAAACTAGCCAAGGCAGCAGAGGTTGTGTGGTTAGCGACGGATGAGGATCGCGAGGGAGAAGCGATTTCTTGGCACTTGCTAGAATCACTGAACATCAAGCCCGAAAAGACGAAGCGAATAGTCTTCTCTGAAATCACGAAAACGGCTATCCTTAAAGCCATTGATAATCCACGAACGGTAGACATCAATTTGGTGAATGCCCAGCAAGCTCGTCGTGTACTTGATCGATTGGTTGGATTTGAGCTTTCCCCTGTTCTTTGGAAGAAAGTGAGACCCGCTTTAAGTGCCGGTCGTGTGCAAAGTGTTGCCGTAAGGATCATTGTTGAACGTGAGCGTGAAATTATTGCCTTCAAGGCTGAAAGTAGCTTTAGAACAGTAGCGCTTTTCAAACTTGATGGAGCAGAGCTCAAAGCGGAGTTACCAAAACGTTTCGCCAAAGAAAAAGAAGCAATGGACTTCCTTCAAAGTTGTGTTGATGCAGAGTATGCCATCAGCAACCTTGAAACAAAACCTTCTAAGAAATCTCCTGCCGCACCATTTACTACATCAACTTTGCAACAAGAGGCCTCCCGGAAACTGGGGTTCTCTGTTTCTCAGACCATGGTTGTAGCTCAGCGTTTGTATGAGAGTGGACGTATTACATACATGAGAACAGACAGTGTCAACTTAAGTCAAAGTGCGCTAGAAGCTGCTTCTCTAGAAATCTCATCTAGTTATGGGAAGGAATATGCAGAAACACGAAAGTACAACTCAAAAAGCAAGGGTGCCCAAGAGGCTCACGAGGCCATTCGCCCTACCGAAATGTCTACGCACCGCATAGAAGGCGAACGAAACGAAGAACGTCTTTACGAATTAATATGGAAGCGCACATTGGCTTCTCAAATGGCTGATGCGAAGTTGGAAAAAACAACTGCGTCCATTTCTATTTCTAAAAATGATTTCCAATTTGTTGCCAAAGGTGAGGTGATCAAGTTCGAAGGGTTCTTGAAGGTTTACCTTGAGGGAACAGATGACGAAGAAGACGAGAGCACAAAAGGAATGTTACCTCCTTTGACCATCGGACAAGACCTCAATTTAAATGACATTGTGGCCACCGAACGTTTCTCACACCACCCACCACGTTACACAGAGGCAAGTTTGGTTCGCAAACTAGAAGAACTTGGGATTGGAAGACCGTCAACTTATGCACCAACCATTAGTACCGTTCAAAAGAGAGGGTATGTGGTAAAGGAAGAACGGGACGGAAAAGAAAGAAAGTACCGCATCATATCACTTGAGAACAACAAGGTAAAGGATGAAGATGCCGTTGAGATGGCTGGCGCAGAGCGCGGAAAGCTATTTCCTACAGACATTGGCATTGTTGTGAATGACTTTCTGGTTGAACACTTCGTTGAAATTCTTGACTACAATTTCACTGCAACAGTGGAGGAAGAGTTTGATAGCATTGCAAACGGAAAAGTTGAGTGGAATGAAATGATTCGCAACTTCTATGGTGATTTCCACAAGAGCGTTGAGCACACCCTTGAGCATTCTGAGCGTGCCTCAGGAGAGCGCAGTCTAGGGACAGACCCCGCAAGCGGAAAGCCGATCATTACGCGTATAGGAAGATATGGCCCAATGATTCAAATTGGGGACGCTGAAGATGAAGAAAAACGTTTTGCCTCATTGCTTCCGCACCAGAGTATTACAAACATCACTTTGGAAGATGCGCTTGATTTGTTCAAGCTACCAAGAGGATTGGGAGAGTACGAAGGCAAAAAAGTAAGCGCTGCGATCGGAAGATTCGGTCCTTATGTGCGCTATGATGGCCTTTTTGTATCCATCAAAGAAGAGCAAGGAGATGACCCATATACCATTACACTGGACCGCGCCATTGAATTGCTAATAGAGAAAAAAGAGAAAGATGCGAAAGCGTTGATTAATAGCTGGGACGAAGAACCAGATATCAAAGTATTGGAAGGTCGTTATGGTCCCTACATCAAAGCAGGGAAAAAGAACGTTAAAATCCCGAAAGACAAAGAGGCTTCTGAATTAACACTTGAAGAAGTGAGAGAACTTGTAGCTAACGCACCTGAGAAACCAAAACGCAAGAAAAAGTCATGATGGACGGCCTATTGGATTTTTTCCAACCTGCTGACGTCACTATTTCCCCTTCGGAAGACGGTATTCGTCGCATTGCAGACAGTGCAGTTATTCACACGAAAGAACGAATGGGCTTTACCGAAGAGGCGAAGATTTTCATCTTTGGAGTAAAGGAAGAACGCCATTCTGCTGGAAATGACGGCTGTGCTGAAGGACCTGATGAAATCAGGAAATTTCTTTATCGCCTCCATGACATAGACAATCCTATGCCTATTGTAGACTTAGGAAACATTCATGCTGGCGCGCGTATTGAAGATACTTATGCCGCTGTGAGAATGGTCTGTGAAGAGTTACTTAGAGCAGATAAAATCCCGGTAATCTTAGGCGGAAGTCAAGACTTAACCTTTGCGAACTACGCGGCTTACGAGTCACTTGAGCAAACGGTTAATCTCGTTACTATTGACCAACGATTGGATTTCGGTGGCAAGTCAGATCAAAACGATGCGTTGAATTACCTTAATCAGATCGTACTTCATCAACCCAATTACTTGTTCAATTATTGCAACATTGCGCATCAGCGCTACTTGGTTGACAAGGACTTGATTGAGTTGATGGACAAAATGTATTTCGACCTTGTGCGCTTAGGCGAAGTAAACACCCGCATTAGTGATGCGGAGCCTGCCCTTCGAAATGCAGACATCGTGAGTGTAGATCTATCATCTGTTCGCGCAGGAGATAGCCCTGGATCTGCCAATGCAGGCCCCAATGGCTTGTATGCAGAATACATGTGTCAGATATGCAGGTATGCTGGAATGAGTGACAAGCTAACTTCTTTCGGCATTTACGAATACAACCCTGTGTATGATGAACGCGGAAGGTCTGCTCAACTAGCAGCACAAATGTTATGGCATTTCATTGAAGGGGTTAGTCAGCGAAGAGGAGATTACCCAGTTGGGACCAAAGACGACTACATCAGATACATCGTTCCTTTGGCAGATCATGAATTGGTGTTTTACAAATCACCCTTGACTGATCGCTGGTGGATGGATGTTCCTTATCCCTCTGGATCAGGGAATAGATACCAGCGGCACCACTTGGTTCCATGTACTTATGAAGATTATCAAGGTGCAACCAATGAAGAAATGCCCGACCGATGGTGGAAAACTTTCCAAAAACTGACCTAAAAGTAATACTTAAGGTGATTGGGGAAATGGGACAACCTATGGTCTTACCCACGCCTACCCCCTTCCTGATAAGGCTTTTGAACTATAAACTTAACCCCTTGCTAAATTTTGCGTGCTGAGAATTTTAGCTATATTAGCCACTTCTCAAAGAAGAGATAAAACTGGATTTGCACATTTTAAAGAGGAAAATGGGAATAATACGTATCCTGGTACTTGTGTTTGTTGTATTAAGTTCTACAGCAATTAAAGCACAACAAGACCCACAGCTCACACAGTGGTTCAACGATAAACAATCTTTCAATCCTGCCTTTGTAGGAGCGAATGATGGAGTGTGTGGTGGAAACAACTGCATTGGAGGATTCTTTCGTAACCAATGGTCTGGTTTCGAAAATTCCAACGGAACGCTTTCTCGTCCGAACACATACTTATTCAATTATTCTGGAAGATTACAAACGTCCAAACATGCCAATTCTCCTATGGGAATTGGGATAACGTTTTATTCTGACCAATTAGGACAGGAGACGAACACTATTTTTCGTGCTTCTGGTGCATATCACATCGAAAATGTAGGGAGCGGTACGCTCTCACTGGGCCTTTCGTTAGGATTCTTCGGTAAGAAGCTGGGGAATAACTGGCTTCCGCCAGATGGTATAGAATCCATTCCCGGAGATGGTGCCATTAGCAACACGGCAGTATCAGATGGTAGCTTCGACATGAATCTCGGTTTATACTACTACGTACCTAACAACTACTACATTGGTCTTTCGTCAACACACTTGACTGCCCAAGACCTAGATCAATTGAATATTAAAGCTGCGCGTCATTACTACTTGATGGGGGGAAAGAATTTCCCAATCAACTCTACTTTTGATCTGCGTACGAACATCCTTGCTAAATCTGACCTCAACAAGTCATCTTTAGACATCAATGCTAACCTACTTTACGCCCAAATGCTATACGGAGGCTTGTCTTACCGTCCTGGTGATGCTGTTGCAGTACACGCCGGAATTGAATACGGACAGACTATCTCAGAAAAAACCTTCAAGAAAACAATCTGTTATCGAATGGGGTATAGCTATGACTTCACAACTTCTGAAATCAGAAATTACAGTGGTGGTTCACACGAACTATTCGTAGGTGTTTGCTTCTCATACATGAAGATTCCATTGCGCACTAGACCAATGAACCCTCTCTTTTTGTAAAATAAATTGAAACAAACACAGTTATACTACGTACAAACTGTATAGAAACCTGCTATTTCTACGACTGGAAGTTAACCCGTTGTAAAACCTAGGAAATCATGAAAAAGTCGCTTTATTCGTTATTCTTGCTCGTTGCCCTTGCTGGATGCTATCCTGGGCCGAGAGGCGAGCTAGTTGGAGTTCAACCTAGAGAGGATTGGATTCAGGTGAACCCTTATGGGATGAACTACATTCATTACGGCTCATATACTATGGGTCCAAGTGATCAAGATGTTCCATATGCGCTGAACACCAAAGCAAAGACCGTAACACTACCGGCTTTTTATATCGACATCCACGAGATTTCGAATAATGAGTACCGTCAATTCGTAGAATACGTTCGAGATTCATTGATGCGCGATGCACTTGCGCAAAATGACAACGAATATTACTTCTACGCAGAAGATGATTACGGTAGAGAACTTGATCGATTTATCGATAAAGGTTATGTTCTTAATTGGGAAGAAGAAATTGATTGGGAAGACGAAGATATTTTCGATCTCCTCTACGATGAATTCTACCTTCAAGGGAATGACCGTTTCTACAACCGTAGACAATTGGATTCTCGTAAATTGGTTTACCGTTACTGGTGGATTGATTTTGAAGGAGCAGCTCGTAAAGACGGAAAAGATGAAGAGTACGGTGAGGTAAACTCATTGAACCAACTTCATTCTGTACGTGGTCACTCTGACCGTTCACAATTCGTTATTGAAGAGACCATTCCTGTATACCCAGACACACTTGCTTGGGTGCATGACTTTACTTATTCATTCAATGAGCCTTTGACAGAAACCTATTTCTGGCATCCAGCTTTTGATGATTATCCTGTTGTTGGAATCTCTTGGGGACAAGCGAAAGCCTTCAATGCATGGAGAACTCAAATTTTGAATGAATGGAAGCAAAGCAACGGCGAATCTTTTGTTCAACGTTTCAGAATGCCTTCTGAAGCAGAATGGGAATTCGCAGCACGTGGAGGTTTAGAATTGAGTCCTTTCCCTTGGGGAGGTCCTTATGTTCGAAACATCCTAGGTTGCCCATTAGCTAACTTTAAGCCAATGCGTGGTGACTACGTTGAGGATGCTGGATGTCATACTGTACCAATTGAATCTTACAGTGCGAATGACTATGGCCTATTCCAAATGGCGGGCAATGTTTCAGAGTGGACCAACACTGCTTATGATGAGTCTGTATATGACTTCACATTCGACATGAGTCCTGAGTATCAATATCACGCTAAAGCAGATGACGCGCCGTCATTGAAGCGTAAAGTAATTCGCGGTGGTTCCTGGAAAGACATCGGTTATTACTGCCAAACTGGTACTAGGTCTTATGAATATCAAGATACAGCTAAGTCTTACATCGGATTCCGATGTGTAATGTCTTACCTAGGTCGTGGTAAAAATGTAGCTCCAGAAGATTTTAATGCTAATTAACCAACACACTTTGCGCTGCTGAGCGTAATTTAATCCTTTAGCCCTTTATTTTTAAACCAAAAGCAAGCAAATGAAACCAGGAAGTAAAAAATGGAAATTATTCATGGCCAAGCTGTACGGAATAGGTGCAGCCATTGTAATAATTGGAGCCCTCTTCAAAATTCAACACTGGCCTTTCGCAGGTCCCATGTTGATAGTTGGACTTACAACAGAAGCATTTATTTTCTTCTTCTCAGCATTTGAGCCTCCACATGAAGATCCAGACTGGTCTCTTGTTTATCCTGAGTTAGGTAGTGTCGATCAAGAGCATGGTAATTCAAAAGTTGGTGGTAACCAATCACTTACTCAGCAGCTAGATAACATGTTAGTTGAGGCTAAAATAGAGCCTGAATTGATTGCTAGTCTGGGAGAAGGAATGCGCACTCTTAGCACTCAAGCTAGCCAGCTGAACGACATCACTTCGGCATCTGCTGCTACAAAGGACTACTCTGATTCATTGAACAATGCTTCTATGAAAGTTTCAGAATTGGCTGATACTTATGCTGCTACCTCTGAATCTTTGAATGGACTCAAAGACAGTAAAGCACATGGAGCTGCTGCAGGTGAAAACTTGCAGAAAATGAGTGAGAATTTGTCTTCATTGAACAACATGTACGAACTCCAACTACAAGAATTGGAGAAGACACGTGAAATGTACAGTGGAATGACTAATCTTGTTTCAAATCTGAATGACTCTGTAGAAGACACACGTCTTTATAAAGAGAACATTAAGGAGCTTTCTAAAAACCTTGCTTCACTCAATACGGTATACAGCAACATGCTGAATGCTATGGGTGGTGGTAACAAAGGTTAATTCAGTCATTTTATCAAACCTAAAACTGTGATATAATGGCAGGAGGCAAAGAAACCCCAAGACAGAAAATGATTGGGATGATGTATTTGGTACTCACCGCACTACTTGCGATGAACATATCAAAAGAAGTCCTAGACGCTTTCGCCCTTGTTGATAGAGGTCTTCACAAAACTGAATCAACTTTGAGTAATAAGAATTCTGTGACTATGGCAGAATTCGGATCAAAGATGATTTCTAACCGTGAAAAAACAAAACCTTTTAACGACAAGGCTGTAGAAGTAAATAGCAAAGCAGACGAGCTCATTCTACATATCGAAGTGCTCAAAGCTCGTACCATTGCCGTTTCTCATGGTGCCAATCCTTTGAATTATGCAGAGGAAAAGTACCAAGAGTTCATGGTAGATGGGAAAGCCGTATTGGCTGATGATCTGAATCCTGAAGGAGACAAGTACATTTCTAAGCCTGATGACAATCAAAATAACACCACACTTCTAGTTGGTTCTAAACCAGAGGATCCTACAACGGATCCTTGGTCAGCCAATGAATTGAAAACAAAATTACTTGCTTTCAAGGAGTACGTTGTTGGTATTAATTTGATTGAAAGTACAGGTAAACCATGGGCCGTTCCTGACGCCTTGGTAAACAGTGTAAATGATATTTTCAATTATCCAGATGTTAAAGTTGAAGCAGGTAAAACGGAAACGTGGGAGTCAATTAACTTCTACCACAATTCACTTGCTGCAATTCTGCCCATCTTGACGAAGTATCAGCTTGATGTTCAAAACGTGAAGGCCGATGTGCTGTCTTCTATGCTCTCGGGCATTGAAGGTAAATCATACAAATTCACCAAATTGTTGCCATTAGTGGTCCCTGAATCGAATTACATCCTTCGAGGAGATTCATTCAGAGCAAATGTACTTTTGGCAGCTTATGACGGTACAAACCCTCCAGACATTTTCATGAGTGGAGACCGCAGGGACATGGCTGACTCTACTCGATTGGTAGATGTAACCAATGAAATGAAAATTACCATTGGTGCTGACGGTCTAGGTAAGTTGAGAATCCCTACGAGCGGAATGCCGTTAGGCGATGTTTCATTTAAAGGATTGATTAGGTACAACGGGCCCCTCGGTGTTGAGGAGTACGATGTGTTTTTACCTCCCTTTAAAGTTGCTGAACCCTCTTTGGTTGTTTCTCCTACCAAAATGAATGTGTTCTATAGAGGACTTCCAAACCCGGTAGAGATATCTGTACCAGGTGTTGCTCAGGAAGACCTTCAAGTGACCATTACCGGAGGACATTCACTGACAGTAGATGGTGCAGGATGGATTGTGAACCCTGGAAAAGGTAAAGAGTGCAAAATTGCAGTCTCTGCGAAAATGCCAGATGGATCAACCCAACGAATCGGTGAAAAGGAATTTCGTGTTAAACGAATTCCAGATCCAGTTCCAGTATTTGCTGGTAAACGACCTGCTGACAGCACTGTACCAAGATCTGACATGGCAATTGCTGCCGGTGTTAGAGCTGAAATGGAAAACTTCGATTTCGAAGTGACTGTTAAAGTACAAAGCTTCAACATGGTTTTTGTTCGTGACGGACAAGTTATTGAGAAGTCTTCTAGAAGCAACCGTGTAACGGATGAAATGAAGGCCAACATGGCAAAAGTCGGTAAAGGACAAAAAGTTTACATTGAAAAAATCACGGTGCTGATGCCTGACGGAACAATTCGTCAAGTAGGCAACATCACCTTGAAAGTTGTTTAATTAAAAATTAGCACGCATGAAAAACGTAATTCCAATTCTTGCTGCTCTACTGCTTATCTTCAGCCAGACTGCAGATGCACAAGTTCAGAATGTACTTGACGGTGCCTACGTTAAGGAACATAACCTGACAAAGCGAGTGATTCCATATCCACACCTGCGTGAAGCAGATGTAATGTATGCACAACGTGTTTGGCAAAGGATTGATATGCGCCAAAAGATCAACCATCCTTTTTACTATCCAATCGAAGAGATTGAGGACCGTAAAAGCTTGTTTGACGTGATTAAATTCGCCCTTCTTACTGAAGGTTCTTTGACCGCATACAGCCTTGGAGTAACAGAAGATGATGATGAATTTCAATGGCCGATGTCGACCACTGATATAGATTCTCTTTTACGTCCAGTTATCACACAATACACTGAAGATCCAGATACAGGTGAACGTATTCCTGTAACCGTGAAAAACGATGTAAAGTCTGCTGACATCACGATGTATGAGATCAAAGAAGATTGGATCTTCGACAAGCAACGTTCTGAACGTTATGTTCGCATCATTGGAATCTGTCCTATGAAGGAAGATTATGACGATGAAGGTGCAAAGCGTGGATATAAACCACTTTTCTGGCTCTATTTCCCAGAATGTAGATATGTGTTTGCGAACGCTGATGTTTACAACTTCGACAATGATTCACAACGCCGAACTTTCGAGGACTTGTTCCAAAAACGAATGTTTAGCAGTTATATAGTGAAAGAGTCTAATGTATATGATCGATCAATTCAATCATATGCAAGAGGCGTTGACGCCTTGCTCGAGTCTGAACGTATTAAAGAGGAACTCTTTACCGTTGAGCACGACCTCTGGCACTATTAATATAATTTGATTTTCATTTGAGCGCCCACCATTTTTGGTGGGCGCTTTTTTTATTTATACTATGCTTAACATTTCTAGCCTTACGCTCCATTTCGGACAACGTACCCTGTTCAATAAAGTCTCACTCTTTGTGGGAGATAGAGAATGCGTTGGATTGACTGGTAAGAACGGAGCGGGGAAATCTACGCTGCTCAGAATCATAGCTGGGAAACAAATAGCAGGTGAAGGAACCATCACATTGCCTAAAGGATCAACTATTGGCTTTTTACAGCAAGACATGGTGCACAATGAGGAGAGAACTGTACTTGAAGAAGCGAGCTCTGCCTTTGATGAAATTTTGAGCACTGAGGCAAGGATTGATGAAATTACTAAAGACCTTACAGAGCGAACAGATTATGAATCTGAATCTTACCACCGCATCATTGACGAACTAAGTGAGGCGAATGACAGATTGAACCTTTTGGGAGGTACAAGCGTCGAAGAAAAAACACAACGCATTCTGCAAGGACTTGGCTTCACACCTGAAGACATGAGCAGAGCCTTAGCAGAATTTTCTGGCGGTTGGAAAATGCGCGTTGAACTAGCAAAGCTCTTGCTCCAAAACCCAAACCTCCTGCTACTAGATGAGCCCACCAATCACTTGGATATTGAATCAATAGAGTGGCTAGAGGGATTCCTTACTTCCTATCAAGGAGCAATCATTCTTATTTCCCACGATAAGGCGTTCTTGGATGCGTTAACAAAACGTACCATAGAGGTTACTGCAAACAAGCTATATGATCACAAAACAAACTATAGCAAATACATGGAATGGCGAGGAGAAGAAATGGAACGCCAGCTTCTAGCATTCAAGAACCAAGAAAAATACATTGACGACACTAAAAAACTGATTGAGAAATTTCGTGCAAAGAAGAACAAAGCCGCCTTTGCTCAAACATTGATTCGGAAGCTAGAAAAGATGGATCGACTTGAACTCGATTCAGCAGAGAATTCTTCACTGAGGTTCAAGTTCCCTCCTGCCCCACGCTCAGGAAAAGTAGTTATGACCGCAGAGCAGCTGTCCAAAAGCTTCGGGAACTTAGATGTCTTTGAAAACGTAGACCTCTTGATTGGCAGACAAGAGAAAGTTGCGCTCGTTGGGAAAAACGGCGCCGGTAAAACAACTCTTACGCGGATCATTACAGGTTTAGAAACCCACGGAGGAGGGTTCGAACTAGGACATAATGTAGAGATTGGTTATTATGCCCAGAATCAAGCAGACGAGCTCGACCCGAATAAAACCGTTTTCGAAACCATCGATGATGAAGCCACAGGTGCCATTCGCACCCAGGTGAGATCATTGCTGGGATCATTTCTCTTTTCTGGTGAAGACATAGATAAAAAAGTTAAAGTACTCTCAGGAGGTGAAAAAGCCCGTTTGGCTCTCTGTAAGCTACTTTTACACCCGTATAACCTTCTTATACTTGATGAGCCAACAAACCACCTTGACATGCGCTCTAAAGATGTTCTCAAGGAGGCTTTGCGCGGGTACGATGGAACATTGATTGTTGTTTCTCACGACCGTGACTTCCTATCTGACTTAACACAGATGGTTTATGAAGTTACACCAACAGGGCTGAAACAACACATTGGAGACATTAAGGCATTCTTGGAGGCTCGCAGATCGAGATCAATTGCGGCTTATGAAGCTGACGTTGAGAAGAAGGTTGAAGATGTAGTCAAGAAAGAAAACACCCATCACCTTTCGTATGCTGAACGAAAAGATCAAGGAAAACGAAAGCGAAAATTAAAAAACCTCGTTACGAAAAGAGAAACCGAAATTGAAGAAACTGAAGTCGAAATAGCAAAACTTGACGAACAGATCCTCGGTCTCGATTACTCTGACAAGGACAAAACGGAAGCAGTTTTAGGCACTTACCAGCAGCGCAAGAAGCACTTAGAGCGACTTGTTGAGGAATGGGAAAAAGCCGATGCCGAATTAACTGAGCTTTTGGCTCAGGAAGAAGATTAGCGTTCGTTCGCTGAATACTTTTCCCAGCGATCTAAAACAATTTGCATGTCTTCAGGAATCTCCGAATCGAATCGCATCAGTTCACCTGTTCGAGGCTGTATGAAACCCAATGATTTCGCGTGTAGCGCTTGACGTGGAAGAAACTTAAACGTATTCTCTACAAACTGTCTGTACTTAGAGAAACTAGGCCCTTTCAAAATCTTATTCCCACCATACTCAGGGTCATTGAACAATGGATGTCCGATGAACTTCATGTGAATCCGAATTTGATGCGTTCTCCCGGTTTCAAGCTTGCACTCCACCAAAGTAACGTAACCAAATCTTCTCAGAACTTTATAATGAGTCACCGCATGTTTTCCAAAGTCAGCATCCGGAAATACATCCATCACCTTTCTGTTCTTCAATGAACGACTAAGATTCCCAGTAATGGTTCCATCTTCAGCTATGTCTCCCCACACGAGCGCTAGGTAACGTCTTTCAGTAGTGCGATCAAAAAACTGCTTACAGAGATGTGTTAATGCGTGATCAGTCTTTGCCAAAACCATCAATCCCGTGGTGTTCTTATCTAGTCTGTGCACTAGACCCGGTCTTGGGTGCTCCTCTCCTTTCTTCACCGGAAGATTATCGAAGTGGAATAGCATGGCGTTAACCATGGTTCCCGTATAGTTGGAATAACCTGGGTGAACAACCAATCCTGCCTGCTTATTCACAACCAAACAGTCATCATCTTCAAAAACAATGTCCAATGGAATGTCTTCTGGAAGCAACTCTGATTCGCGAACAGGGTGCGGTAATTCAACAGTCACTACATCCCCTGGCTTTACCTTGTAATTGGATTTCACCACTTCGTCATTCACACGAATGTAACCAGACTTCGCAGCATCTTGAATTCGATTTCGAGATGTATTAGGAAGACGCGCGATTAAGAATTTATCTATTCGAAGTGGCTGCTGGCCTGCGTCTATAGCAATGCGATGATGTTCAAATAAATCTTCAGATTCATCCAATTCACTGTCATCAAATTTCTCGTCGGTCATGGGTTGTTTTGCTTCAATACGCGTCTTCTCAAAATAGCTTCGCCATTTCGATTTCTCATCACTAAAATGTAAAGGCCTTCTGACAATTCTGAGATGCTCAACTGATTTGTGCCGAACAAGTTAGATTTTTCAAGAACCACTCTACCATTCATATCAACGAGGGAGATTGAGTAGTTTTCTTTGTAAAAAGTTTCGGGTGCAATGGTAAGAAAATCTGAAGCAGGAACAGGATAAATGTTCGCTTCAATTTCATCGTTCTCATCTATGCTGTTCCAGACAAATGATTTTCCTGATTTAAATACGGGCCGGATCATCACTGAACCTTGTATTCCAGATTGAAGCCATTGAGCGCCGATCCCCAATTTGTAAAACAATCGAGTGGCGTTACTATTCGTATTTTTATCTAATCCAATATTCAGCTCATCGGCGCCGTTCTGCACGAAACCAACGTAAATCACTCCATCCACTTCCAATGGCTCATCGTACTCATAATAACCGAATACGTCATTTCCTGCTGTATAGAATCCAGGCGACTTGAATTCAAAGTTGCTCGACAGCTCAGCACCAGGAACCCCTCCACCGTCACCCCAAATCCGCATGAGGAATGTTTCAGGCGAAACATCATCTAGGAAAGGCGTGAAGTGAATAAAGAGTCCCAGCAGTGTATCTGGAGTAGCAACCGAATATTTCACAGCAACTCGCCCACCTGCCGTGTTCAGCGCATATGCCCGCTCAGCAGAGCCATCATCGTAAGCGTAATAATTTGAAAACTCTTGTTTGAATACGATGCTATCATTATCTGGAACACCAATTTTTTCATTAACAAGAATTCCAATGTTGTCTTGGTAAAAGCTCACATCGAATGTTGCACACGTGTCATTTACTGACTCGTCAAAGACGAAATCATTCGGTGTGCTATTTACGGCGTAATCTGTATCAAACACTTCGAGTGGCGAGACAACTACCTGAGAGAATGCATTCTCAAAGTCCCATTCCATGCCTTCATACTCAATCTTGTATCCAGATGTTACGTTGTCTGCTTGGTTGGCAGATAAGTTTCGTTGTGTGGTATTCACACTAGTGGCCATGAACTGAGATGGATTCACAAGAAAATGCGTCCAAGGCATAGACGTGTAATCTTGCAACATGGTATTCGGACAATCAACAAATGCCACTTCGAAAAAGTCAAAAGCATCTGGATTGATATTGTTATTCATGAATACATAGTCCAGGTTCCAGTGATCTACATTCCCACCCAGACTGGCATAATTCCTAAACCGGAATTTGAATCCATTTTGCAGGAAGATGTTATCAGTTACAGGAATAAATACTTGTTCAAATGTTTCCATTTCACTTCCCGGAATACTCCATTGGTGAAACCAAGCTGTTTCATCACCCAAGGGTGAAAAAAACTCCAACACCAATGAGTCTTGAGGATCAGGTGGATTTCCAATTCCTCCACCTTGGTAAAAGAAGGTCAAGTAGATGTTATCGCCCTCACTAAGGCCTTCCAAATCAATGGGCAATGAGGTAAGGGTATCTGCGGGTCCATAAGCATCACTAATGATAAAGTTATACGGGTATCCTGTCTCGTCTAAACCATCAAATGTTGCTACGCCGATAGTTGGAGGAAGAATCGGGAATGTGCAGTTAACACGCACATCATCATCACTCCAACGTTGCAATTCAACAGGGATTTCAGGGTTTGAGGTAGGCAATGAATAGGTCGCAAAATCATCAAAAAAAGGCAGTGTCAAAAGTGTTTCTCCACCTCGTGACGTTCGTTTCTCAAAGCTTTTTTCCTTCGCGTATTGCTCAGCTTTGACCACATCAATTACAAGGTCTTTTTCAACCTCCTGGCTAAAAACTAAACCGCTTACAAAGCAGCTTAATAGAAGAAGTACTAATTGCTTCATGGTTTGTTTTGGCTTTCTGGCAGTCCTTTACCCAATGAATCAGCTGGTTGAGGCTGTCCAATCCCAAGGAATAGATCAACCAATCCACCAACTTGAGCCCTTGTTGATGAGTTCGCAATTGGAGACTGTCTATTGACTGTGGCCATGATGGAATCCTCTTTGGTAATCACACTGCTGTCATACAACGTTGAACCGAGGGTTAATCTTGCCTCCTTTAATGTGTTTTCTGCTTGCGTTAATGGGAATCCTATCACATTAGGCACAGCAACCTTTTCATTGCTTTGTTTCCCAATGATCAAGGTCACTTCTTTTCCGCGTTGAACTTGTGATTCAGCGTTAAGTTTTTCTCCCTTATGGATTACGCGAACCACCATGCCGGCAAGTAAATGGTTCTCTTCAAATTCCTTTTTGAAGCGAATCCCTTTATTGTTTAGGATGATTTCCGCAACACGTTCATTCATCCCCTCTGCTACCTTCAGCAATTCAGCTGGCGGCGTAATCCTATATACCGTTAAGTATACTAAACGCTCTTCTTTTACTTTTGCCTGAGAAAACGGGCTTTGCTCAAAGACTGACCCTGCTTTTCCTTCAGCGCTATAGACCGAATCAATCACCACATACTTCAAGTTCATCTCGTTCAAAATAGAACCTGCTTCATCAACTTTCAATCCGCGCACATCTGGAACAACAACATGTTCATTGTGCGAGGTGTACGTTTGCAACCAGAAGTAGATCGCCACAGGAACGATCAATAAGAGCACCAGTGCAATGAGCAGGTTCTTCGCGAAGCGTTTACTAAAAATGAATTTCAATAATTCCATTGCGTTTACAGACGAATTTCAAAGATACATTATTGTAAATGGAGCTTTGTAAACATCGCTTTTCTGCACTTGATTGGTTAGTATCCGTTGGTCTTTTTATTATTTCGACATAATATCACCCAGTGCGTTCTCATACAAACCTCTGAGATCTTCAATGAACCCGAAGTGGTCATCATCTACCACAACCTTACCTTGAGTAACGTGTCCTAGAAGGGTAACAGGAACATCGTGTTCGCCAACCATGTCTAGAAATTCTTCCTCATAATCTTCCGTAACGGTTAAAACAACGCGTGACTGACTCTCGCCAAAAAGGAATGCATCCTTTCTTACTTCTGAATCAGAAACAATATCGAAACCGAGTCCGTTTGGCAATCCCATTTCGATCATTGTCACAAACAGACCTCCATCAGAAACATCATGTGCAGCATTGATAAAATTCTCTTTAATCAAATTTTTCACACATTCCTGAATGGCGAACTCTTCTTCAATATCGAAGTAAGGAGCGGGCGAATTCTTGATTCCGTGGATGGACGCCAAGTATTCTGATGAGTTGATATCGTTTCTTGACTCTCCCAGAAGGAAGATCAAATCACCTTTGTATTTATAGTCAAGCGTGGTATGCGTGCTTTTGTCTTGCAAGACACCTAACATTCCAATGGTTGGAGTTGGGAAAACAGGAGCTGCTGAGCCGTCTTTATTTGCTGTTTGATTGTAGAAGCTCACATTCCCTCCTGTTACGGGGGTTCCGAACTTCAAGCAAGCGGCACTCATTCCTTTTATGGCACCAACAAATTGCCAGTATACTTCCGGGTTGTATGGATTTCCAAAGTTCAGGCAATTCGTAATTGCTGATGGAATTCCGCCTGAGCAAACAATGTTTCTTGCTGCTTCAGACACGGCAATCATCGTTCCAATTTCAGGGTCATTGTTTACGTAGCGCGCGTTGCAATCTACGGTAAGTGAAATGGCCTTATTGGTTCCTTTAATGTTGACTACAGCGGCATCTGACGGACGGTTTGTGCACATATTCGCTGTGCCAACCATGCTGTCATATTGATCTGCAACCCACTTCTTAGATGCAATGTTTGGGTTGGAGAGCATTTGTCTGGCCAAAATCACTACGTCTTTCGGCTCATCCACTTGATCAATTGTGAATTTCTGCCCTTCAGCGTAGTAAGCTGGCTCTTTGTATTCTCTTTCATAAACGGGCGCTCCTCCGCCTAAAACAAGGCTTTCTGCAGGCATCTCAGAAACGAGCTCACCATGCATGTAGTAGCGAATAATACCTGTATCAGTTACAACCCCAATTTCAGCGGCGTTCAGATCCCACTTTTCAAAGATGCGTTCTACGATGTGTTCTTTTCCTTTGTGAACAACCACCAGCATGCGTTCTTGCGATTCAGATAAGAGAATCTCGAATGGTTTCATATCTTCTTGACGAAGCGGCACTTTGTCAAGCTGAATGTCCATCCCTACCTCACCTGCAGCGCTCATCTCAGAAGTTGAGCATGTAATTCCGGCAGCACCCATATCTTGCATTCCGACAACGGCATCTGTTTCCGCCAATTCAAGGGTCGCCTCTAGAAGTAATTTTTCCTGGAAAGGATCTCCCACTTGAACCGAAGGCAAATCATTTGCAGAATCTGCTGAAATGTCTTTCGATGCGAAAGAAGCCCCTTGGATTCCATCTTTACCTGTTGAAGAACCAACAATGTAAACAGGGTTTCCTGGACCTTTTGCTGTGGCTGAAATCATTTTATCTGACTTCATTATTCCCGCAGACATGGCATTCACAAGTGGGTTGACCTGGTATGATTCATCAAAGAACACTTCGCCTCCTACAACAGGAATACCAAAAGCATTTCCGTAATCACCAATGCCTTTCACTACACCTTCAAGCAACCACTTTGTACGCGGGTGATCAAGGCTTCCGAAACGCAAAGAGTTCAATTGAGCAATCGGACGTGCGCCCATGGTAAAAATATCCCTATTGATACCTCCTACTCCAGTAGCTGCGCCCTGGTATGGTTCTATTGCTGAAGGATGATTGTGACTTTCAATTTTAAATGCACACGCTAAACCATCGCCAATATCTACCAACCCTGCATTTTCCTCACCTGCTTTAACAAGCATGTGTGGTCCGTCTTTTGGCAAAGTCTTCAACCACTTGATTGAATTCTTATACGAACAGTGTTCACTCCACATCACAGAGTAAACGCACATTTCAGTAAAATTTGGGGTTCGGCCTAAGATTGATTTGATCTGATCAAATTCTTCTGGCAGAAGGCCCATTTCCTGGGCTTGTTCAAGTGTGGCTATTTCTAATGCTGCCGCTGTGCTCATGGGTCAAAATTCTTTGCGCAAAAGTAGCTATTTTTATGCTGAAATTATCCCGAATTCAACACTTCTTACCTTTGTCCCATGAGAGCAGTAATTCAACGTGTATCGAAGGCTTCAGTTCGAATTGATGGCGAGACGCAAGGAGCCATTGAGAAAGGTTTAATGATCTTACTTGGCATTCATCATGAAGACCAAAAGGAAGATGTAGACTGGTTGGTGAATAAAATCATCCAATTGCGGATTTTCCCTGACGAAGAAGGTAAAATGAACTTAAACCTTGCTGATGTAAACGGAAATGCATTGATTATAAGTCAATTCACCTTACATGCGAAAACGAAAAAAGGTACGCGTCCCTCATTTATTCATGCTGCAAGGCCTGAAATTGCGATTCCACTTTACACAGATTTCTTAACGAAGTTCGAGCAGGGATTTGAAAAGCGACCTGAACGGGGTGAATTCGGTGCTATGATGGAGGTAGAGCTTATCAATTCGGGTCCCGTAACAATTGTGATCGATACAAAAGACCGAAATTAACTATTGCACAATCACTCTTTCGCGCAGCAGACTTCCTTGCGCATTTGTTACCTGAAAAATGTAACACCCTTTGGCTACCGAAACCAAGCTCAACTCTTGGGCCGAGCTCCATTGAACAGGCACTTCTCTTCCACTAGCATCAAAAACTAAGAGCTGCTCTGGCTTAACCCCCAGCACCCTGAAAATGCCATTTCCCGGATTGGGATAGACTAAAAAGAGGGGCTCATTTCGCTTCACAGCGCTTATGGTGGACCACTCTTTTTCTCCATTGAAATCTGTTTGCCGAACGCGGTAGTAACTCACATCTGGAAGCGGATTCTGATCTTTGAAAACATATGAACTCTCTTGGCTTGAAGTTCCAGCTCCTTGAACTGTACCTATGACTTCCCAGTGTTCTGTATCTGCTGATCTTTCAATTGAGAAATAATCATTATTCATCTCTGTGGCCGTTCTCCATACACAATCAACCTCATGCTCGTCACCACTCAGAACAGCCTGAAAACTTAGCCATTCAACAGGAAGAAGAACTAATGCACAAGTAACCGTAACGAAATCACTTACTGTTATCTCCGTGCCGTCACAACGGGTGTAAACGGCATCTGCAGCGTAAGCTTGAATTGCTTCTGACGGACAAACAGTCATGCTCACCCCACTGCCGATGTAGCCATCTTGGTCAAACCAATTTACAGTGAAATTAGGCACCCCAGTTGGCGTAAATCTCCAAGCTTCATTGCTTGCACTCCAAGGCCCCGTTTGCCTTCCATTTGCTACTAAACCCGTGGATCCCGCGGCATTCTGAATCCCAATGAGCGCATTCCCAGCATTCCAGCCCACACAGGTTTCCTTGTCTTCAATGTAGACCTCAATTGCGTTGGTGGTTTCATACAAAACAATTTGGCTAGTACTGTGAAGTGAGTTGCATGAAAAATGACAAATGTTGTTATAATTCACTACGAATACCCTGCAAGGAGCTGTTCCTAAAATAGCATAAGACGCTCCTCCACAGATAGATGGATCAATGTCATGGTATGCACCAAAAATACTATTGAGCGGCAAAACCGCACTCGGACAGCTCGCATTAAATGCGTAAGGACAGTATCCATCAGCGTAAGTGAGATCGAAAGAAATCAACCCATTCGAACCTACTACAATTTGGGAATAGTTCGTCCCGTAAAAACAAAAATCGAATGGCAGGTCAATGAGGGGAGACCAAACATCATCTGTCCCAATTGAGAACCCAGTCCCGCTGTTAAAAGGGAAAGGAGGCGAATAATCAATTGAGCACACTTCATATGAGGTTGTCTCTCCAGACTCAAAAACTTCAGCTGACAACTGCAAATCAACACAAGGGTCTGTGCATTCTGGCAGCACTATATCTGCCCCAAGATCAATGTCTGGACACCCCGTAGATTCAGCGCTATAACAAGGTGCTGGGGGCGGAATGTATTCTGTACAAAAGGTATCTGAAAACAGGGAACCCGCTTCGAGCGTTCCTGTATAAACCGTGATGCCATCGTTCTCAACAGTAAAGAAAGCACCGTTCCAGCCATCTCCAAATGAATCATATAGATTAACGGTGTAGCACCCCTCTGGCAAACAAATATCAATTCCGTTTGGTGTATTCGCTGATCCTGAAGCAATGAGAACACCTCCATCATAGACATCCCAACTAATTTCACCGTCCCAAGCACCACCACCAGCGGTAAATGTGAGGCATTCATCATAACAACAGTTGACCGCATCTGTATCTCCTACATTGTAATTGCAGGCCGCAGGATCATTGCACCCACTGGCACCCGCACAAGACACCAATGTCACACCAAAATAAGCAGCATTAGATGTATTGGTACCACATGGCCACTCGTTCACCTGAATGGTATAAGCTCCACTTTGAGCTGCCGTGAAAGTCACTGTAGACTGTAATCCACAAGCATCATCATTGAACGCAACGCTTGTCAAAGTGGGATCGAAAATAGTTATATACGTATCCCATGCAGTGCCGCACATAGAGACAACATAGGTACATCCGGCATTTGCCTGTAATGTATACTGATCTCCTCCCCACACATAGTCAATATGCACAAAAGTATCTCCCGGGAAACCAGGAGTTACGTCACCGTAGTTTGTCCCCCCATATCCGCATTGCGCGAACAAAGAAGTTCCAACAAACATCAAGAGCAGAAAAACGCATCCACGTAGTACCCACAGAAAGGCGAAATCCATTTCGGTTTTAGTTTGGTTAATGAGAGAAAAGGTAGGTGTAATTTACGGAAAATTTCTCAGCTCGCCTGCAGTTCAAGCTCCAAGATGGGGATTTGGGCTAAAGAACAACGACTCTTGTTCTGGTGGCAGCTCCTGATAAAGAGGTGAATTCAAAGAAGTAAAACCCTGCTTCGGCTCCTACTAGCTCAATTGACACCTCACTTTCCCACGCAATCTTCACTTCTCTGCCTCGCGCATCAAAAACCTTTATTGAATGAGAGCCTAAGCCCTCAATATTGAACACTCCTGTACTTGGATTTGGATAGACATGAATTACTTTCGCTCTTCTGTATACCTCATCAGAGATAGAAACGGAAGTTGCCCCGTTGAAATCATATTGTCTTACACGGTAATAGCTTTGTCCTTTAAGAGGCGAAAAATCAACCCAATTGTAAGACAACGATTCCGCAGTGGTTCCTGCGCCTTCTACCTTACCTATTTCTGACCAATAAAGTCCATCACCTGACCTTTCAATAGCAAAATATTCATTACTCACCTGGGAATCAACTTGCCATTGACAAAGCACTTCTTCGTCTGCATTCTGAAGATTTGCCTCAAAGCTAATCCAATCAACAGGCAACATAAGTTGAGAACAGAGGTAAAGGAAAATATTTGGAGGAGCATCACAAGAGCATATTTCGTCCATGGTCATTGTTAGCGACGTAGGGATCACATCAAGGTTATCTAAAATCCCTAGAACGTCTATAACAACAAACGCCTCGCCAGGCTGAAAGGTCACACTTGTTGGAATACCCACGTAATCAAACCCTGCAATAGCAGTTCCTGTCAACGTGAAATTGATGGTCGTTTCTTCTGTAAAGGGCTCCCCGTAATTAACAAAAACGAAAGAACCGCTTTCTTCGCAGCTAGCAGGTGTGCTCTGCAAGCCTCCTACCCCAGATGCGGCAGCAGCAACATCTACACCTGCTGAAAAGCTTTGGGCTTTGAGAAATACAGCTGAATCATATACCCCATCACCTATATCAGCCAAGGCTATTGTTATTTGATAGGTTTCGCAGGGCACTGTAGTAATGGTAGCCTGAAGCGGCACTGTGTATCCATCGTATTCAATGGCGAAACCAGCAGCATTGTTGTTGTAGAAGGCTGGGTAATAGGGCGGACATCCAACTCCATTATCGTTCACATTGTCTATGGAAACAAAATCTGTTGTTCCTGGCACTAAGGCAATGTTCGTATTCGTTGCATATCCTGGTCCTGAAATGAAAAAGGCGAATGCATCATTAAATGAGCACACGAATTCAGGGTACTCTTCTGAAGCGAAAACATATTCAAAGGTTACTTCAGTTGTACTTGCCTGGAAATCGAAAGAAAACTCTACGGCATCATATGTGAATTCACCCGTAAGCGCCTCTAGCAATGAAGAGCTGCCTCCAATATTATCAGTAGAGATAGAGCCAGATGAATTTGGCCCTACCGCATCAACCACTGAACCTGTTGAAAGAATAATCCCTTCTTCGATTCCAATTCCTCCGCCATTCGAGAAGGTTCCAATGGCATTATCAACTCCTGAGAAGGTAATGTTTGTTGCATTTAAACAGTCCCCAAGAAAGACCTCTGTAATCAATTGTTCAGCAGAATAGGTGGAAGCATCAACCACAATGGACTCGGGTATCTCCACTACGCCGCAGTCTGCACCACCCAGCTGAAGAACGGCTGTTCCTACAGAACCCGTTGGCAAAGTTCCTACCCCAATTAAAGACCCTGAGTTATCAAAAAGCTCATAAGATGCGCCATTCCAACCGTCACCAAAACTATCATACATCACCAAAGAGTAGCAACCTTCAGGCAGACACAAATCTAGACCTGCTGTTGCAACTCCCCCGACAACCTGAGTGCCAAGATCATTGAAAATTGACCATGAGATTTCTCCGTCCCAGGCTCCTCCTCCAACAGAAAGTGATACGCATTCGTCAAAACAACAGTTAGAAGCATCTGTGTCAGTAGGCACATAGTTGCATGCCGCAGAATTGTTACACCCTGCAACAGACAAACAACTGACGAGCGTTACGCCGAAGTATTCTGCATTAATCGAATTCGATGCGCATGAATACTGATTAACTTGAATGGTGTAAGCTCCACTTTGGGTAGCCGTGAAAGTCACCGAAGACTGCAGGCCGCAGGCATCATCATTATATTCAACTGAGTTCTGCGAAATATCAAAAACTGTTATCTGTGTATCCCAAGATGAGCCGCAAGTTGATACCGTATAAACACAGCCAGCGGTGGCTTGGAGTATAAACTGATCACCTCCCGAGACAAAATCGAGTAATTCTACCGTTTCACCTAAAGTCACAGGTGTCACATCACCATAGTTTAGCCCACCAAACGGACATTGGCCTGAGGATGAATTTGTGAGCAAAAACGAAGATGCCCACAGAACAAGAAACATGCAAAGCTTAGACGCTCTCATGCAATAATTATTTTTGGTTACAAGACTCAAGAATGCTTAAGGCCCTCTAATTTACTGATAAATTTTTGTTTAATCTACCTGCATAAAATCATTTCTTATTGAAAAGCACCCCGGTCATTCTCCAATTGAAGTTCTTACCTTTCGATTGAATTTGAATTTTGATAGCATGAGAATTGCAGAAGCGCAGCAGCGCATTGATGAATGGATCAAGAAATATGGCGTTCGCTACTTTCACCAGACAACCAATATGGCCATTCTTTCAGAGGAAGTTGGAGAAGTGGCACGCATTATTGCTAGAAGGTATGGTGAGCAATCTGAGAAACCCTCAGATGCAAATAAAGACCTTGGAGACGAAATGGCAGATGTAATGTGGGTACTGATGTGCCTAGCTAACCAATGTGACATTGACCTCGAACAAGCCTTCGAAAAAAACCTTGAGAAAAAAACCCTTCGCGACAGCGAAAGACACCTGAACAATCCGAAATTGAAATGAGAATTATCTTAACACCCCTCCTTGTCTTTTGCCTGTTTGCATGCACACCAGTGAATGCTCAGAAGAACAAACCCTTCACTCAAAAAACGACTGCTACCTCAAGAAATGAGAATGTTCTTCTCAAAGAGAACATGCAATTGAATTCATCATTGAACGGGATTCAACTTCGGAATGTTGGACCAACAATTATGAGCGGACGTGTTACAGATTTAGCTGTTAACCCCAATGACCCGACCCATTTTTATGTTGCTTATGCCAGCGGTGGACTTTGGATCACCCGAAACAACGGCACCTCATTTTCCCCGGTCAGTGATGATCTACCAACATTGACTATTGGAGATATCGATGTTATTTGGACCTCTCCTGAACAAATCTGGATTGGAACGGGTGAGAACAACTCTTCGCGCAGCTCTTATGCCGGAATGGGCATTTACTTCTCTGCTGATGGCGGCGAAAACTGGGCGCAAAAAGGACTGGAAGAAACGCACCATATTGGTCGCATTTCAATTGACCCATCTGAACCTCAAAACATTTGCGTTGCAGCCATGGGTCACCTATACACACCCAACAAGGAGCGCGGTATTTACATTTCAACCAATGCTGGCAACTCATGGAAACAAACTCTTTTTGTAAACGAAACATCTGGCGCCATTGATTTAGTGCGCGACCCACTGGACCCCAGCCACCTGTTCGCTTCAACTTGGGACAAAAGCAGAACCGCCTGGAACTTTGTAGAAGGAGGAACCGGCTCTGGAATATGGGAAAGCACAGACAATGGTGAAAACTGGACACGAATTACATCAACTTCAAACTTCCCCGAGGGCAAACTTTGCGGCAGAATTGGTCTTTCGATGTACAACGGACCAAAAGGCATGTCCCTCTATGCAATGGTAGACAATCAAAAGCTTCGCCCTGAAGAACCAAAAGAAGGTCCTGACACTACCCTCACGAAACTTCAGTTTAAAGAAATGAAGAAAACCGAATTTCTTCAACTAGACACCTTGAAATTGGAAGCATTTTTAGACCAGAATTCCTTTGATGCAAGGTATACCGCAGCGGAAGTATTTCGCCTAATCAGTGAAGATGAAATAACACCAAACTCCCTATATACATACTTGTATGACGCCAATGAAGACTTATTTGACACACCCGTTATTGGCCCTGAAGTATATAAATATGAATCCGTATTCGGAGAATGGCAACGCACCCATGAAGATTATCTAGATGATGTTTGTTATTCATATGGGTACTATTTCGGAATGCTTCGGGTACACCCAAAGAACCCGAAAAAACTTTACATCGCTGGCGTGCCAATCATCACCTCTGATGACGGAGGAACCAATTGGAGAACAATTCAACAAAAAAATCAGCACGTAGATCACCACGCTTTATGGATTGATCCGCTTCGCGAAGGGCACATCATCAATGGAAATGACGGCGGCATCAACATCTCATATGACGATGGAGAAACGTATATCAAATGCAACTCTCCAGCCGTTGGCCAGTTCTATACCGTTCAAGTAGACGATGCTGAACCCTACAATATTTATGGCGGCCTCCAAGACAACGGCGTTTGGTTTGGACCAAACTACTACGAGGCGAGCACACGCTGGCACCAAACAGGCCAGTACCCTTACAAAGAACTTATGGGGGGTGACGGTATGCAGATTCAAATAGACACGCGCACCAACGAAACTGTTTATACCGGATATCAATTCGGCCACTATTACAGAATCAACACAGCTTCTGACGAACAGCTTTATATACACCCAAAACACGACCTGGGTGAATTCCCCTTGCGCTGGAACTGGCAAACCCCCATTCACCTTTCGCGCCACAATCAAGACGTACTTTACATGGCTTCAAATCGCTTTCACCGCTCCTTAGATGCCGGCGAAAACTGGGAAACCCTTTCTGATGACCTCACGAATGGTGCTAAACCAGGCGATGTGCCTTTTGGAACTTGCACCTCCATTGACGAGTCTCCAAAGCAGTTCGGATTGTTGGTTGTTGGAACAGATGACGGACGCGTATGGAAAAGCACAGACGCGGGACAATCATGGAAGGAAATTGGTCAATCACTGCCAAGTGGATATTGGATTTCTCGTGTTGAGTGCTCAAACCATAATGTGAACACAATTTACCTGACACTGAATGGATACCGAAATGATGATTTCGCTTCGCTTATTTATGCCAGTACAAATCAAGGTAAAACATGGATGCGCATTGGGAATAACCTCCCAACTGAACCGATTAATGTGGTTTTGGAAGACCCAATTGTAGAGGGCGTTCTGTTTGTAGGAACAGACAACGGATTGTATGCCTCATCTGACGCAGGAATGCACTTCGAGCTCTTTGGAGGGGACTTCCCGAATGTAGCCGTTCATGATTTAGTGATCCAAAAACAAGCCGAAGATTTGGTCATTGGAACACATGGAAGATCTATTTATGTGTCGAACCTGAAGCATTTTCACGAGGTTATTTCCAATTCTATTACTGAACTGCAGTTGTTTGATTTAACAACACTCAACCATTCTGAATCTTGGGGCTCATCTTGGAGCAAATGGGTTGATGTTAGGGAACCTAAAATTGAAATTGCCCTGTTTTCGCCAGTTGCTCAAAAAGCGAACCTCTCCATTCTCTCTGGCGAAACCGTTTTATGGAAGAGCGAAATCGATTTAAGCATGGGCGTGAATTATGCCGAATATAGACTTGAAATCACCAATGACCAAGTGGAAGCGTTCAACGCAAAACAACTCGAAGAAGAATTGGCTGGAAGTTCAGAAGCAGAGAACGGTAAATACTACCTCCCGCCTGGAAACTATGAAGTAGTTGTTGAACGCAATGGAAATGAGGCACGCACTGCGCTTGTAGTTGAATAGGCGCTTTCCCTGCCGAACTTACTTAAGGGGACCTCTATCTATTCGCTCATGGACCGTGCAATTTCTTCCGCACGTTGCGGCAGAAATTTCGATGGCTATTTTAAATTCATACTGCGTTAATTCTCAATCAAGTAGCTACGGCTATTATCTTTCGAATTGCCTTGTCTGAATTCAAAATAGCCTATCGACAGCCTCATTCGGAATAAATAGAGGTCCCCTTAAGCTCTTTTGGAATTTCACACACAGGGATTGGGACCATTTTGTGCAAATTAGCCTTGTGGAAACGGGAGTAGATTTCGAATACTTCCTTTTTCCGCCCTGTTAAGGACGAAGGATCTCCGCTGTCATAAATGAATTCCATTGCCCACTCCAACTCTGGATAGGATGCACCAATTTGATCCTCATCTGTTCTATCATCTCCCCAAAGGCCATCTGTAGGCGGTGCAGCCATAATTTCAGCGCTCACTCCAACTTCAGCTCCAATGGCGTACACCTCCGTTTTATTTAGATCAGCTATGGGACTTAGATCAACTCCTCCATCTCCGTATTTGGTATAGAAACCTATACCAAAATCTTCCACCTTGTTTCCTGTACCGGCAACGAGGTAGCCATGCATTCCTGCGAAATAATACAATGTTGTCATTCGAATGCGCGCCCTTGTGTTCACCAAAGCGATATCTGCTTGCCCTCCATCAGGTTCAGGGAGCGCATTAATAAGCCCTTCAAATACGTTGGTCAATTCCACATCAACGCGTTGAACATTTGGAAAACGCCTCATGAGCCACTCAATGTGATTGGCAGCTCTAGACACTTGAGAGGGCGCTTGATGAATGGGCATTTCTACACAAAGAACAGGTTTGCCCGTAAGCGCAATGAGTGTTGAAGTCACCGATGAATCAATTCCACCAGAAACTCCAATTACAAATCCGTTTGTTCCAGAAGTTTCTGAATATGTTTTTAGCCAATTAACAATGTGATCAACCACCTGTTTCGTCTTCATGTCTCGTGAAGTAATTTTTTAGAATAAAATCCCAACTGTAAGTCCAGCTGTGCTTGAATTCGCTTTTAATTTGTTTGCCCTTGGAGTCACTGAATCTGAATTCGTGTCAAATAAAGGAACATCTTGCTGAGTCTCAATGGCATCTGTGTCACTCATTGAATTCGTAAATCCGTTATCAAAGAAGATCGCAACCACAATTGATGTACTTCCTGAGACATTGTATTCCAGACCTGCAGAAAAAATCATGCTCATGCGAATCAAGCTGATGTCATCTGTGAAATTCTCGTTGTCTTCTATGTATGGAGGAATTTTAGACTCGTCCCAAGAGACGCTCATGCCATCACTTACGAGTTCATACGCATAATCCAGTCGTTCGCTACCAACTGCTTTGGTATTAAATCCAAGTCCGACACCAAATTGGCCAAAATACTTCATGTAGCCTATTTCCCTTGTACGAAGCTTGAACGTTAAAGGAATTTGAAGGCATTGGATTGAGTAATCTCTTGTTACTCTCGCTATAACATCAACATCACCCACTTTATCTGCGGCGAAATAAGACATTTCACCCCCATTCCGAATAATATTTAATCCTGTTCCGAAGGCATAGTTTTCTGTAAAATGGATGTCGGCAATAAACCCGAAACCTGCTCGGAATACCGCACCTTCATTTACAAAGTGCTTCTCCTGTGGCTGCAGCCAAGAAATGTTCAAATCACCTTTGAAACCCATTCTAAATTTGGTGAAATCATCTTGTGCAGTTCCACTTAGTGAAAAGGTCACGAGAACAATTAGAGCAGAAAGCGTCTTTTTCATAATATTGCTGTTTCAAATCCGTTTCGGACTAAAGCCTTTGGAATGCTCCAAAGTTACCAATTTTTCAAATGTTGCGCAGACTCATCCTCATCCCTGTTATTATTACTCTTTTGTTCATTTCTTGCGGACCGAACAAAAAAGAGGCAGACATTTCTTCCTTAGAACAAGAAGTGAGCATCTTGAATTTACAAGATAGCCTTGGTCAAATTGACTTTTCGCAACCAGAACGTGAATACCAAAGACTGTACCAAAACTTTGGTGACTTCTGGACAAACTACACAGAAGACATCTTGCAAATAGGAAGTGGGCAAGAGGAAGCCACACTTCAATTAATGCAGGAATTCCTTACCTACCCAGACATTGAACTATCAAACCAAGCCATTCAAGAAGAGCTGAACTCTAGGCTTGAAGGCTATAGCAATGCGCTTGATTTGGCCTTTCGCCGGTACCGTTTTTTCTTTCCAGAAGAGCAGCTACCTGAGATTGTATATATGAACAGCGGGCACAACTTCGCCGTATTCCCAACACAACAACACCTTGGGATTGGATTGGAATTCTTTTTGGGTTCTGACCACGTCATTAGCCAATCACTTGACCCGCAGCTCTTCCCTCAATACATGCGTGCGAAGATGGAACCACGCTTCCTAGTCCCTGATGCACTGAGAGGCTGGCTGCTGGTTCATTACCAAGACCAATATTACCATGAAGAGAACCTCATTTCAAATTTAATGTATTGGGGGAAGATGATGTACATTTTAGAACTCATGCTTCCCGAAACAAGCAAAGCGAGTTTAATAGATTATACTGAAGATCAATTAGCTTGGTGTGCGTCAAGTGAGCGCAACCTCTGGGTTGAACTTTCACAGCAAGACGTGCTTTACGAGACAAGAAGGTTTGAAATAAACCGCTGGATTATAGATGGTCCATTTACACGCGTTGAAGGCCTCCCGCAGGAGACTCCCTCGCGAATTGGTGTTTGGATTGCTTGGCAAATTGTAAATGACTACATGGAGCGCAATCCTGAAATAACACTACAAGAACTATTAGAAAGCGAGAATTACATCGCTCTGTTAAACGCCTACCGACCAAATTAATTATGTCAAAATCAAACATCAACATCGAAGTTGAAACCGACGAGAATAAAGTTCCGATCCACATTGAATGGTCTGCCTCAGACGGCGACGTGAAAGACCGCAAAGCAAAGGCAATGATGCTGGCCATGTGGGACACAGATGACCGCAATACGTTCAGAATGGACTTATGGGACAAGGAAATGGAAGTGGAAGAGATGAAATTCTTTGTTCACCAGACCATCTTAACCATGGCAGATAGTTTTGAGCGTGCTACAGGAGAAGAAAAAATGGCAGCCACTATGCGCGACTTTTGTGAATACTTCGCTGAGAAAATGGAGTTGGAGAAAAAGTAAGCCTAGTCTTCGTCGTAAGCCTCCCAGAGATCGTTCGTATTGTCAATGAAATCTATCACTTCTTGTCTTCCAATTCCTTTGGAGCTAGAGGTGTTATAGATAGCTGGCAGCACTTCCCAGACCTTGAGCATTTCTTCTTGATACGCTTTCAAGTTCTCAGCCCGTTCTGTTTCAGACATTTTATCTGCCTTTGTGAACACCATGACAAAAGGGATTCCATTGCGGCTCAACCATTCCATGAACTCAAGGTCGATTTTCTGGGGTGTATGGCGACCATCCAATAGAATCAAAGCACACATGAGGTTTGGCCTGTTCTTCAGGTATTCTCGAATCATTGTGTCAAAAGTGGCTCTATTCTTCTTAGACACCTTCGCGTACCCATACCCAGGCAAGTCTGCCAGCAACCAAGGTTTTTTGCTTGCCTCATTGATTTTGAAGTGGTTAACAAGCTGAGTCTTTCCAGGTGTTCCAGAGATCTTGGCTAGTTTCTTCTTCGCTGTGAGCATATTAATGAGGCTCGACTTCCCAACGTTTGATCTTCCGATAAACGCATATTCCGGTAAGTCTGGCTCAGGACATTGCGTAATTGTGGAACTGCTTTTGACAAATTCAGCAGTGGTTATATCTGCAGTCATCACAGTCCTTTTTCGTTAAGCCAGTTGGTGAGAATCGAATTAAATTCTTCTGGGTGTTCCATCATTGGGGCATGTCCGCACTTATCAATCCAATACAAACTTGCATCTGGCAGGCCTGTTTGAAATTCCTTTGCTACTTCAGGGGGTGTAATGGTATCATTCTTCCCCCAGATTAGGCAAGAGGGCATCTCCATGTTCGGAAGATCCTTGGCCATGTTATGGCGGATTGCTGATTTGGCAATGGCAAGAATTCTCAACACACGCCCTCTATCATTCACTACTTCAAAACATTCATCTACCAATTCGTCAGTAGCATGTTTTGGATCATAAAAGGTCAATCCAATTTTATTTCGAATAAATTCCTTGTCCTCTCTTCTAGGGAAGCTTGAGCCAAACGCATTTTCATACAGACCAGAACTGGCGGTCAGAATCAATGCTTTTACACGCTCTGGATGGTTGCGTGTATAAATCAAGGCAATGTGACCACCTAGAGAGTTTCCTAGCAAATAAACTTCTTCAAAACCTTTGTGCTCAATGAACTCCTGCAGGAATTTCGCTAGTCGCTTCGCATTGGTCTCTAATACGGGAAGATCATAAAGCGGCAACATTGGGATGACCACCCTATAGTTTGGCGAAAAATGATCTATCACATCCTTGAAGTTGCTCAAAGCTCCAAACAATCCATGAAGCAAGACCAGGGTCTTCCCTTCGCCTTTCTCTATGTATCTGAATTTACCTTCTTCTTTAACGTCTACTGTCATGTTCAAAAATTAGGGTAAAAATACAAGAATTGCACGCCATCTCGCAGATTGATTTCAATTCTCTGAATTCGCGAAGTAAGTTCCAATTGTTCAAAACGTGTTAATAGCTGAAAATCAGTTTGAACAACTTCATGTTAAGAAGAGTCTTTTGAGTAAGTCGAGCACTTCCGCAAATCCTTCAATTTCAGACGCTCGAGTACAAATTGTTCCTTTTCTGGAAATCTGAACGCAATTCACTAAGCGTCAGAAGTTTTCAACACGGTGGTAAAAAGTGGTAGATTGTGGTACCCAGTGGTAAATTATTCCTACTTTTACTTTCAGAAACCACTAGTACATGCTCAACCTTTTAGGAGAATACGGATGTAAAATCGATGCCAAGGGCCGATTGATGTTCCCCGCCAAACTGCGAAAGCAGATGGAGGAGATCATTCATCAGGGGTTGGTGTTGAACCGTGACATCTTCGAAAAGTGCCTTGTGCTTTACCCAAAGCCTGAGTGGGAAAAGGTGAACACCGAGATGAGTCGTTTGAGCAGGTACAACAGGAAACACCAGGTGTTTCAGCGGAAATTCATGAAAGGCGCCACGATGATGGAGCTTGACGGGACTGGGCGTTTGCTCATCCCTTCTTCCTTGCTTGAGTACGCCGGGATTTCTGCAGACAAAAACGAAATCATTATTACTGGAATGCTCGAGAAAATCGAGATCTGGAACAAGGATGCATACACAGCCCTAGTGCTTGAGGAAGACGAAGACTTTGGAGATCTAGCCGAAGAAATCCGTCGCGAAATCGAAGGGCCAAAAATGCCTCCAATCAACTAAAACTTAGGATGGAGAAAAGCGAATACCACGTACCCGTTTTACTCCATGAATCCATAGACGGATTAGCTATAGACCCAAACGGGGTATATGTGGATGTCACCTTCGGAGGAGGTGGTCATGCTAGAGAGATTTTGAAAAGACTGGACAAGGGAAAACTGTTTGCATTTGACCAAGACCCAGATGCACAAGCAAATATTCCTGATGATGACCGCTTCACATTGATTCCGCAAAACTTCCGCTACATGCAAAATTTCTTGCGGATGTATGGAGTGCAAGAGGTCAATGGGATTTTAGCCGATCTCGGAGTTAGTTCACATCAATTCAACGAAGCTGAACGTGGATTTTCGCTTCGCTTTGACGGACCACTTGATATGCGGATGTCCCAGAACCAGAAGACTTCTGCAGCACATTTGGTCAATAAACTTGAAGTGAAAGACTTGGCAAAACTGCTTAGCCTTTACGGTGAAGTTAGAGGCGCAATGCGGGTAGCAACTGCCATTGTAGAGAAACGTGAAGAAGCACCTATCGTCACCACCACTGAATTCAACAAGGTGCTCATGCCACTGGTGCCGATAAAGAAACAGAACCAGTTTATAGCACAAGTATACCAGGCCCTCCGCATTGAAGTGAATGATGAAATAGCCGCGCTGAAAGCACTCCTTGAGCAAAGTGAAAAACTCATCATCTCTGGGGGAAGACTCTCAGTGATGTCTTACCACAGCCTAGAAGACCGATTGGTGAAATACTACATGCGGGCAGGCAATTTTGAAGGAGAAGTGCAGAAAGATTTTTACGGAAATCCGATTGCTCCTTTCAGAATGGTTTCTCGCAAAGCCATAATGCCAGATGAAAAAGAAATAAAGACAAACAATAGAGCAAGAAGCGCACGCTTAAGGATTGCAGAAAGAACATGAGAAACGAGTTTCAACAAAAGAAAGAAGAGCAGCCCAAAGCTCCAAAGACGAAAAGTAAATTCTCGAAAGGAATTACCAATGTCTTGAGCGGTGAGTTTCTGTCACACGATGGGGTGATGAAGCGCGCGCCTTTCATGTTGTACCTCACAGTGTTCTTCCTGGCTTATATCTACCTCGGTTTCACCTTCGAAGATTCGGAACGTGACAAACAAAAACTAAAAGGACAGCTAGAAGAAATGAACGCTGAATACAAGACACTCAAAAGTGAGCTTGAAGCGAAGAAAAGACAAAGTAGTGTAGCCGCAGATATCCAAAGACTGGACCTCGAGCAACCAAATACGCCCCCATTAATCATCGAAGTAAATCCAGAAAGTTTTGAAGAACAAGAGTGAAATCGCCAGCCGTACATGGATTGTCTTTGCGCTGATCACTTTTGTGGCGCTAGCCATCTTTGTCAAAATTATTTGGATTCAAACCGTAGACTCTGCAAAGTGGGCTGAATTCGTGAAAGCGAAGCAAGAAGAGATTAAAGACATTGAGCCAACCCGCGGACAAATCTTCTCTACAGACGGAAGCCTGCTTGCCACCTCTGTCCCTATCTACAACCTCTACTGGGATTCACAAGCAAACATTAATCCCGAATTATTTGCGGCAAAACTAGACTCATTGTGTCTTAATCTCTCGAACTACTTCGGAGACCGCACGCAAGCTGAATACCGCATGGAGTTTCTGGAGGCGAAGAGGCTTAAAAAGAAATACTACCTCATCAAGCGCAAGCTCAATTACATCCAGAAAGAGGATTTGAAGCAGATGGATTTCATTAGCATGAGCCAATACCGCAGTGGTTTCATCTTCGAACGAAATGACGTACGTAAGAAGCCATTTGGGAAACTCGCGTCACGGACCATAGGAATAGACCGACTTGGAGCCCGAGTAGGTATTGAGCTTGCCTTCAACGAAGAGTTGGCAGGTAAGCCTGGCAAACAAATGAAGGAGCGAATTGCTGGGAGTGTCTGGAAACCAACCTCAGATGAATACATTGTTAATCCTGTTGATGGAGTAGACCTGGTATCTACCATTGATGTTCACCTCCAAGACGTAGCAACCACAGCGCTCGAAAAGCAGCTCAAACAGCACATGGCTGCGTGGGGAACTGTGATTTTGATGGAGGTTGAAACCGGATATGTGCGTGCCATCTCCAACTTAGAACGCGAAGAGGATACTGGTGAATATTATGAGACTTACAATTTCGCCATTGGTGAAGCTACCGAACCAGGATCTACATTCAAACTTGCAAGTGTTATTTGTCTCCTAGATGAAAACTTAGTCAGCTTAGAAGACAGTATTAACATTGGCAATGGGACAGCAAAGTTCTATGGGGAAGAAATGTCAGACTCCCATAAGTACGACAATGAAAACACGAAACTGACGGTCAAAGAGGTTTTCGCCCAGTCTTCAAACGTTGGTACAGCGCTCTTGATGAAGACTCATTTCGAGAAGGATCCACAGCGTTACCTAGATAAACTTGGAAACATTGGACTTCGTGACCCTCTAGGCATTAGCCTAAAAGGAGAGCCTTCGCCCAAGATGTACACGAAAGTGCGTGAAGGGAACTGGTCTGGCTTATCACTTACGCAAATGGCCATTGGCTATGAGGTGCTGCAAACGCCGCTGCAAACATTGGCCTTCTATAATGCCATCGCAAACGACGGAAGAATGGTTCGTCCGCTCTTTGTTGAAGCCATCAAAAAGAACGGGAAAACATTGGAGACCTTCAAACCAGTGGTCTTGAAAGACCAAATCTGCTCCAACTCTACCTTGAAAGCTTGCCAGGAAATGATGGAAGCGAGTTGCCAGGAAGAGTTCAAAGGAACCGCTAGCGGGATCTTTAAAGACAGCCCTTACAGCGTTGCTGGTAAAACAGGGACAGCCAAAATCGCACATACCGGAGGGTACTATAGCAATCGTTACCGTGCAACTTTCGTAGGCTACTTTCCAGCTGAGAATCCTAAATATGCCTGTCTTGTCTTGGTGAACGACACCAGAACAGGCGTTTACTACGGCTCGTCAATATCAGCGCCCGTATTCAGAGATCTAGCCAATAAAATATACGCCACGCAACTAGAGATGCAAGAGCTTATTGACTTACCTCAACTAGTGGGGGAACACAAAATTCCCGTATCAAAAAACGGATCGAAAGAAGATTTGGAAGCGGTCTTCGCGCAGCTAAAAATTAAAACCCAATTGAACACCGAAACTGACTGGGTTAAGACATCAACAAAAGAAACACTGGTAGAACTGAATACGCATGACATCCGCAAAGGGCTTGTTCCTGACGTGCTCGGCATGGGCCTACAAGACGCCATCTACTTACTTGAAAACTGCGGCATGAAAGTGACCATTGATGGAAATGGGACTGTAAAGAAACAAAGTGTAACACCAGGTGCGAAGCTTAGCGACCATCGCACCATACGAATTGAACTGTCCTGATGAAATTCCTGAAAGACATATTGTATAAATGTCGCCTGCAAGAGGTGAAAGGATCTACCAATGTGGCCATAGAGCACATTGCGTCAGATAGTCGGTTGGCAAAAACCTTCAGTTTATTCATTGCTGTGCGTGGAACATTGACTGACGGGCACAAATTCATTGGCCAAGCATTGGCTCAGGGAGCGGTGGCAATTGTCTGTGAGAAACTTCCGGAAGAGATGAAGGAAGGCATTACCTATGTGCAAGTGACAGATTCTACAGAAGCACTGGGATACATCGCATCAAACTTCTACGGCAATCCATCTGACGAAATTGACGTCATTGGCGTAACAGGCACCAACGGAAAGACCACAACTGTGAGCTTGCTCTACCAGATGTTCAGACTCTTGAACATCAAGACAGGGTTGCTAAGCACCGTAGTGAATAAGATCAATGATCAAGAAGTAAAAGCAACACACACCACTCCTGACGCCATCTCGCTTCAAGCAATGTTGCGCAAGATGGTTGACCAAGGATGCAAGTATTGTTTCATGGAAGCGAGTTCACACGCCATTCATCAGAACAGAACGAAAGGGGTCAATTTCAAAGGAGCCGTATTCACAAACATCACCCATGACCACTTAGACTACCACGAAACCTTTAATGAGTACATCAAAGCGAAGAAATTGCTATTTGACGGACTTCCAAGCAGTGCTTTCGTCCTAGTAAACAATGACGATTCACATGCCGAGGTGATTGTGCAAAACACCAAGGCAAAAGTGAAAACCATGGGCTTAAAAACCATGAGTGATTACCGCGCTAAAGTGCTTGAAAATCAATTCAACGGACTCCATCTTTCTATTGATGGAAAAGACCTTTACACCAAACTAATTGGTGGCTTCAACGCCTACAACCTTCTGACCATCTACGCAGTTTCCATGGAATTAGGGCAAGACCAAATGGATGTGCTTACCAACATGAGCGTACTGGGGAGTGTAGAGGGAAGATTCCAGTACATCAAATCAAAGGCAGGCATTACTGCAATTGTTGATTATGCGCATACACCAGACGCTTTGAAGAACGTACTGGACACCATCAAGGAAATCAGAACTGGGAATGAAACCGTCATCACAGTTGTAGGCTGCGGTGGAAACAGAGATAAGACAAAACGTCCAAAAATGGCCCGCATTGGCGCTGAGTTGTCTGATAAACTCATCATCACCTCTGACAATCCGCGAGATGAAGAGCCGGAAGCCATTATACAAGATATGAAGGCGGGATTAGATCCTGTTCAGAAATCTAAAACATTTTCAATAGCGAACCGCAAAGAAGCCATTCGCATGGCCTGCGACATTGCCAAGCCAGGCGATATTATTCTCATTGCAGGAAAAGGGCATGAGAAATACCAAGAAATCAAAGGTGAAAGACATCCATTTGATGACATGCAAGTGGTTGCACTTAGCCTAAACGAACTTAGTCACTGATATGCTATATCATCTCTTTACATACCTAGAAGAAGCATATCAATTCCCTGGGGCCGGTCTGTTTCAATACATCTCATTTAGAGCCGCTCTTAGTGTGATTACATCGCTCCTGATCTCAATGGTTTTTGGAAAGAAAATCATACAGTGGCTGCAATTGAAGCAAGTAGGTGAGATTGTTCGTGATCTTGGTTTGGAAGGACAGATGAAGAAGCAGGGGACGCCAACCATGGGAGGCATCATCATTCTCGCATCTATCATTATCCCTACCCTTCTCTTTACAGACTTAACCAACATCTACATCCAAACCATGCTCATTGCTACTGTTTGGTTGGGCTTAATTGGGTTTATTGATGATTACATCAAAGTCTTTAAAAAGAACAAAGCCGGATTGGCAGGTAAGTTCAAGGTTATTGGTCAAGTAGGAGTCGGCATCATTGTAGGAAGCATGCTCTATTTCTCTGATGACGTAATGATCAAAGAGCCAGCAGTAGATTCTGCTCAGGTGGAGACGGCAGCAGGAATAGCTTCTTGGGAAGCGGCAAAATCTACCAAGACGACCATTCCTTTTGTTAAAAACAATGAATTCGATTATGTATGGCTCATCGAATGGATGGGTGATGGCGCAAAAGATTACGGCTGGTTAATTTTTATCTTAATGGTAATCATAGTAGTAACCGCTGTTTCAAATGGAGCTAACATGACCGATGGGCTAGATGGTCTAGCCACGGGAACCTCGGCCATAGTGGGAATTACACTAGCCATTCTAGCCTATGTGAGTGGCAATTACATTTTCGCAGATTACCTCAATATCATGTTCATCCCCAACTCAGGTGAATTGGTGGTTTTCATAGCTGCCTTTGTAGGTGCTTGCATCGGCTTCTTATGGTACAATGCTTATCCAGCCCAAATCTTCATGGGAGATACAGGAAGTTTAGCACTTGGAGGGATCATTGCAGTATTTGCCATCGCCATTAGAAAAGAACTTTTGATTCCTGTTTTGTGTGGAATCTTTTTGATCGAAAACCTCTCAGTTGTGATCCAAGTGGGATGGTTCAAATTAACTAAAAAGCGTTTTGGTGAAGGTCGGAGGGTGTTCTTAATGGCACCTCTCCACCATCACTATCAAAAGAAAAACATTCCTGAATCCAAGATCGTTGCACGCTTTTGGATCGTAGGAATACTTCTGGCAGTAGTAACAATCGTAACGCTGAAAGTCCGCTAATGAGCGCCACAGTTTCCATATTAGGAGCCGGCGAAAGCGGCTTAGGTGCAGCACTTCTAGCCAAGCAAAATGGCTTTAACGTGTTCGTCTCAGATAAGGGATCAATTCAGCCTGCGCGGAAGTCTGAGCTCATTGAAAATGGGATTGAATTCGAAGAAGGGAAGCACTCATCAGATCGCATCCTGAATGCTGATTTCATTATTAAGAGTCCGGGTATCCCTGAAACAACAGCACTGATACAATCTGCTTTGAAGGTCGGAAAAAGTGTCATTTCTGAAATCGAATTCGCTGGCAGATATACTGATGCAAAGAAGATCATCATAACTGGCACCAACGGAAAGACAACCACCACGGCCTTGATCCACCATGTGTTAACACAGAATGGAATCAATGCAGGCGTTGCCGGAAACATAGGCACCAGTTTAGCTCGAAGCATTGCAGAGGGACCAAAACGTGACGTGTATGTGATTGAAGTAAGCAGCTTCCAACTAGACGGAATGTATGAATTCAAAGGAGACATAGCCATTCTTCTGAACATCACCCCAGATCATCTTGATCGTTACAACTACGACATGAGATCGTACGTGGACTCCAAGTTTCGTGTCATCCAAAATCAAGGGACAGCTGACCATTTCATTGTGAATGCAGACGACCCAATTATCCAAGAAAAAATTAAGGGAATGGACTTGCCTATGCACGTCTGGCCAATAAGCACTAAAAAATCACTAGCAGAACTAGGCAATCTAGGCGCTGGAGTAGACCAAAATCATTTTTACATCAACACCCAAACAGAACCGTTCCATATGAAAATCCAAGAACTAGCCCTTCAGGGCAAGCACAACATCGCTAACTCAATGGCAGCAGGAGTAACAGCAAGATTATTTGACCTAAGAAAAGAAGGTGTTCGTGACAGTCTCACCAACTTTGAAAACCTAGAACACAGATTAGAATTTGTTGCAAAGGTGCACGGCATAACGTTCATCAATGACAGCAAAGCAACAAACACTAACAGCGCTTGGTATGCCCTTGAAAGCATGGATCGACCAGTGATTTGGATTGCTGGAGGAGTAGACAAAGGAAACGATTACGCTGACATTATTCCGCTTGCAAATGAAAAAGTAAAAGCGATCATTTGCCTTGGAAAGGACAACACAAAGTTGCGTAAGACATTTGAAGGAACTGTTGCTGAGATCATTGAAGTAACTACTGCCGAGGAAGCGGTTCGTGCTGCCTACGACCTCGCATTCAAAGGAGATGCTGTATTGCTTTCACCTGCTTGTGCAAGTTTCGATTTGTTCGACAACTACGAAGACCGCGGACACCAGTTTAAGAAAGCTGTAAGAGGACTATAAGAAAGCACCATTATGCAGGCATTCCTAAAAAAGCTAGAAGGCGATAAGGTACTGTGGATGGTCACGTTCTTTTTGAGCATCATCTCACTGCTTTCCGTTTACAGCGCTATATCAACCTTGGCCATGAAGGCCGATGGGAATTCATTGAAGTTCTTGTTCAAGCACCTCGCCATGATCATTCTTGGCTTTGGAGCAATGTTCGTGGTGCACAAAATGCGCTTCAAATACTTCTCTCGAACTTCTACGATCTTGATATGGATTGTTGCAGGAATGCTTCTGCTCACGCTCTTTTTTGGAGTAGACATCAACAATGCTAAACGTTGGCTTAGAATCCCATTCGTTGGGATGACCTTTCAAACATCTGACTTAGCGAAAATTGTACTTGTTACTTTTGTTGCAAGACAACTGAGCATTTACAGAACACAACTGCATGATTTCAAGAAAGGGGTACTCCCTGTCTTAATACCAATTGTAGTGATTTGCGGACTCATTCTGCCGGCAGACTTTTCAACCGCAGCGATGATTGGAGGAGTGTGTTTTCTGATGTTATTCATTGGGGGCGTACCTGCAAAACACCTTAGTAAAATTGCAGCCATGGGAGTTCTTGCAATAGGCCTAATCTATTTAGTGGGATCTGCTGCCCCAAATAGCCTCCCGCGTTTTGGAACCTGGAAGAATCGAATTGACAACTTCTTTTCTCCTGACGCAGATGATGCAGGCAACTATCAGTCAGACTTGGCACAAGCAGCCATTTACAACGGAGGGTTGTTTCCTTCAGGACCAGGAACGGGGTCCTCAAGAAACTACCTTCCCCACCCCTATTCAGATATGATCTATGCCTTCGTCATAGAAGAATACGGCGCGCTTTTTGGCGGATTAGGACTCCTGCTACTCTATTTGATTCTGCTCTTTCGCAGTATAAAAATGGCCACTAGGTGTCCAAAACATTTCGGTGGACTATTGGCTTTAGGACTTTCACTGATGCTGGTCTGTCAGGCCATCGTCAACATGGGTGTTGCAGTGAAAATTTTCCCAACCACAGGTCAACCCCTGCCAATGGTCAGCATGGGGGGAACTTCTATGATTTTCACATGCTTATCTATAGCTATGATCATCTCAGTGAGCAGAAGCGTCTACAACGAAGAGCAATGGAATAAAGAAAATAAAGAAGATCAAAAACCTTCAAAAACGAACTCATATGTCGCTCCATAGCGTTGTAATTAGCGGAGGAGGCACTGGCGGACACATCTACCCCGCCCTAGCCATTGCGGATGAGATCAAACGACGCTATCCTGAATGCAAGATTCATTTTGTAGGTGCAGAAGGACGAATGGAAATGGAGAAAGTGCCTGCCGCAGGATACCCCATTCAGGGACTCTGGATTACAGGTATCGAACGAAAAATATTTAGTAAAAAAAACCTTCTCTTCCCCTTTCGAATTATTAGCAGTTTAGCAAAAGCAGGAAAAATATTAAAACAACACCAGCCACAAATAGCCGTGGGTGTTGGTGGTTTTGCAAGCGGACCTCTTCTCTACAGAGCCGCAGGAAGAAAAATCCCCATCCTCATTCAGGAACAAAATTCATTTCCCGGAATAACGAATAGGCTTCTTGCCAAAAAGGCTCTTCGCATATGCACTGGCTTTCCAGACATGGAGCGCTGGTTCCCCAAGGAGCGCATTACACTTACCGGCAACCCACTTCGAGCAGGCATGCTTCAAATGGAAGGAAAGCGAAATGACGCTATAAAACATTTCGGTTTGGATCCCGAAAAGAAAACCCTGTTCATTATGGGTGGAAGCCTCGGAGCGCGTTCAATGAATGATGCCACCAAAGCAGCCGCCGAACAATGGGGCGAAAACGGCATTCAAGTATTGTGGCAAACAGGACAAAGATTTTTCGAAACGAATGACGCCTTCGCGAAGCAAGCCAAACACACGCATGTTGTAGTCTTAGGATTCATTGACCGCATGGACCTCGCATACGCTGCGGCTGACAGCATTGTGAGCAGAGCTGGGGCCATGTCGATCTCAGAATTAGCACTCGTGGGCAAACCAACCATCTTCGTTCCTTCACCCCACGTAAGTGAAGACCACCAGACAAAAAATGCCAAATCACTTACAGACAGAAATGCCGCATTGTTGGTCACTGACAAAGAAGTGGTCAATACCTTAGGAAAGACGGCGCAAGAACTGCTCTTGAACGTTGAACTCTGCGCCACTTTAAGCGCGGCCATCAAAGCACAAGCGAAACCAAACGCCGCATCTGAAGTGGTAGATGAGATCGAAAAACTGGTTTCTTAAGATGAAAGTTCAATCACTACATACGGTCTATTTCATTGGCATTGGAGGCATCGGAATGAGTGCTTTAGCTCGCTATTTCAACATGAGCAAAAAGCGCGTGGTGGGTTATGACATGACACCTTCTCCCATTACAGATCAATTGATTGAGGAGGGAATAGAAATTCATTTTGACCAAGATTTAAAACTAGCACAACGCATTGCCAAAGATCTAACAGAAGAGAACCTACTTGTAGTTTACACACCCGCTATCCCTTCTGACAACGCGGAATTAGCTTGGTTCCAATCTTCAAAATTTGAAGTTCTGAAGCGCAGTAAGGTGCTTGGCCTCATTACCGAAAGCGGAAAAACCATAGCCGTAGCCGGCACCCATGGAAAAACAACCACCAGCACTATAATAGCGCACTTACTTCATCACTCAGGCATCGGCTGCAATGCCTTTCTCGGCGGAATAGCAGCTAACTACCGTTCTAATTTCCTCTATGCTGGAACGGAGGCTTGGAATGTGGTAGAAGCAGATGAGTACGACCGCTCCTTTTTAGCTTTATCACCAAACATCTCAGTGATTACATCAATGGACCCAGATCACTTAGACGTCTACGGCACATCAGCAGAAATGATAAACTCCTATAAAGAATTTGCCCAATTGCTTCCTAAAGAAGGGGTTTTATTCACCGCTGAAGGGGTTGCAAATTTAGCTTTAGATGAACGTAAATATGGAACAACATCAAGCTGCACCATTTCAGCCCAAAATATTGATTATTCCCAGCAGATTGCCACATTCGATTATATCAGAAAGGGGAAATTAGCATACTCGAAATTAACCTTACCACTGCCAGGCAAACACAATGTAGAAAACACTCTAGTTGCTATAGCAATTGCTGAGGAATTAGGCATTACAGAAAATGCTCTTCGCGAAGCTCTGTCAACTTTTAAAGGAATTGGAAGGCGATTCGAATACCACATAGAAACAGAAGACCTCGTTTACATAGATGATTATGCACACCACCCATCAGAGCTAGCAGCAACAATTGCTGCGGCAAAAGAGAAACACCCGGGCAAAAAACTCACGGGTGTGTTTCAACCTCATCTCTTTTCAAGAACAAAAGACTTCGTTGATGGCTTTGCTGAAGAGCTGGGAAAACTGGACGAAATCATCTTGTTAGACATCTATCCTGCAAGGGAAAAACCCCTTTTAGGAATTGATTCACAATGGTTATTGGATAAGATTCCCAATGACCATAAAAAATACGTCTCAAAATCGCAGTTATTGCTTGAGTTAAAGCAGCGCGATATTGAAGTGCTACTTACGCTTGGAGCTGGTGATATTGACCGCTTCATTTTACCTATAAAAAACTGGCTCTCAGACAAATGAAGCATAACATCAAACATGTCATCCTTTGGAGCGGTACCATTGCCGTTGCTTTATTGTTGTTTGGTTTTGCCTCAACGAAGCATACAAACGCCCGGTGCTGGAAGATGGACATAGAAGTTGAGCACTTAAGTGGGCTCTATTTTATAGATAAAGCGTCAATACAGGAACGAATTTTGAATTTAGGAGATCCAATTCTCGGGACGAAATTGGATTCAATTCGAATTGACCACATTCGACATACACTTGTGCAACTTCCGTCAGTAAATACAGCTGAAGTTTACACCACAGTAGATGGAATCCTTAAAGTTACCGTAACACAACGAACACCACTTTTTAGAGTCATCAACAGAAAAGGAGACAGCTTTTACGTTGATACGGAAGGAGGACGAATGCCACTATCACAACATTATACTGCGCGCGTGCCAGTATTAATTGGAAACATCAATACCACATTTGCTGAACAGGCAAACTCTGACGCGGAGAATACAATACTGGAAGAAGCATATAGACTCTTTCAATTTATAGAGACGGACCCTTTATGGTCTGCCCAAACAGAGCATATTGTTGTTGACAAGAACTACGAGTTCGAACTTATTCCCCGCGTTGGAAATGCACGGATACTGATTGGGAAACCGGTAGAGCTCGAAGAGAAATTTAAACGATTGAAAGCCTTCTATCTAGAAATGGCTCACAATAACAATATCAATAAGTACAAACGCATCAATGTAAAGTACCGCGATCAAGTTGTTTGCGAACGTTACTATTAAAACCACAGGAACATGGAGAACTCTGAAATCATTGTAGGGCTTGACATAGGAACCACTAAGATTGCTTGCTTAGTAGGTCGTAAAACTGAGCATGGAAAAATAGAGATCCTAGGATACGGAAAGAGCGACTCTGTTGGCGTAACCCGTGGTGTTGTTTCCAATATCGAAAAGACGGTTGCTTCTATTCGCGCCGCTGTAGAGGAAGCAGAACAGAACTCGGATGTTGAAATTAAAGTGGTGAACGTTGGCATAGCAGGACAACACATCAAGAGTCTTCAACACCGTGGACTAAGAACACGTGATAACCTTGATGATGAAATCTGCAGAGACGACATCGATGCGTTGGTGAATGACATGTACAAACTTGTGATGCTCCCTGGTGAGCAGATCATTCATGTGCTTCCCCAAGAATACACCGTTGACAACGAGCAAGGGATTCGTGATCCAATAGGCATGTCAGGCATTCGCCTTGAAGCGAACTTCCACATTATTACTGGGCAAATGGCTGCTGCACGAAACATATACAAGTGTGTTGCGCGTGCTGGTCTGAAGGTAGATCAACTTATACTGGAGCCGTTAGCTTCATCTGAAGCTGTTTTAAGCGCTGAAGAAAAAGAAGCAGGAGTAGCACTCGTAGACATTGGCGGTGGAACAACAGACATTGCCATTTTTCAAGATGGAATCATTCGTCATACAGCAGTTATTCCTTTTGGTGGAAACGTGATCACTGATGACATTAAGCAAGGATGCACCATCATGCAAAACCAGGCTGAGCAATTAAAGCGTAAGTTCGGTTCATCGCTCGCTGTAGAGATGAAAGACAGTGAGATTGTTTGCATCCCAGGACTACGTGGACGTGATCCAAAAGAAATATCGTTGAAAAATCTCGCAAGTATCATCCAAGCTAGAATGGAAGAGATTGTTGAGCATGTTTACTACGAGATTCGAAGCAGTGGTCTAGAAAAGCAATTAATAGGAGGAATTGTGATCACAGGAGGCGGAAGCCAACTTCGTCATATAACTCAGCTTTTTGAATATGTCACCGGCATGGATTGCCGTATTGGCTACCCGAATGAGCACGTAGCAAAAGCTCCTAACAAAGAATTAATTTCTCCTCTGTTCGCAACAGGTGTTGGTCTTGTAATCAAAGGCTACGAAAATGGTACTAACGTAACAAAAGAAAATTCTTCTTCTGACAGTACTAGACGCGTAGATGAAGAGCGAAAGGGAATGAAGAAATTCCTGAACGCTGTTCGCGACTGGTTTGAGAACGAAGAAGAATAAAAGAGAATCATTTCATAGTGCTAATTGCGGGTCCTATCATTCATTTGATAGGGCCCGTTTTAGCTTCAGAACTCACGCAGTTCAAGCAGAATGGACATCGTGTAACTCTTTGTAAACAAATTCGTATACCCCAAGACATTCTACTGAATTTGATCTAAACCAAAGTACTATGACTGTTTTTACAATTATTCTCTCTGCATGGATATCCTCCATGCCAGTTAATGACAATAATTTGCGTCCAATTGACGAAGAACACTTCTTGATTTATGGAGATGTTATTGAGCAAGTTTACGGATCTGAAAACAGAGCGAATGCACCAAATACTCGTGTGATTGTATACCGAGATAATGAAATATATGTCGCCTTCAAGAGTGATGTCCGGGGTGAATACATTTTCAACCTGCCACTTGGGTATAAATATGAGTTGACTTATGGAGGCGAAAACTTCGTAAATAAGCACATTGAAATAGATGCCACAGACGCGAAGGTGAGCAAGAAGGGCTACAGCCTAGAAATGAACATGTCACTGTTCAGGCCAGTAGACGAAATGGACTATACAGAGATGGACACCAACCCTGTAGTCTCATTTAGCTATGATCAAGACAGCAGAGACATTGTACCAGACCTAGACGTGGTTGATGACATGTGGAGAAAGGTAGATAAGCTGTACAGAAAATCTGAAAAAATGGCTTTAAAAAACTAAGCTATGCGAGAAGTTTTCTCACCAATTCTGAGATTGCTTTCCCATCTGCCTTTCCAGCTAACTGTGCAGAAGCAGCACCCATTACTTTCCCCATATCAGCCATTGACGAAGCACCTGTATTGGCAATAATTCCTTTAACAGCTTCCTCTACTTCTTCTGGTGTAAGTTGTTCTGGAAGATAAGCTTTGATAACCTCAGCCTGTTCCATTTCCTCTGCGTATAAATCTTCGCGTTCCTGTTCTTTGTAGATCTTGGCTGCTTCAGCGCGCTGCTTGAACAATTTATTGAGCACTTGAATTTCGGCTTTTTCGTCTAAAACACTGCTAACACCATCTTTGGTCATTTCCAGTAAGAGTTTCGACTTGATGTCTCTCAATGCCGAAAGCTTCGCCGTTTCTCTGGCTTTCATTGCTGCTTTAATGTCCTGGTTGATTTTCTCCGTGATGCTCATGTGATTCAATTTTCGACAAAGGTAGTGCGAAATACAGGCATAAAAAAAGCCAGACATTCGCCTGGCTTTTGAATTATTTTCAATCGTTTAATCTACTTGTCCGTGCAAGAAAGAGTTATCATCTCTTAGTTGCGCTCTCTTGTTACCAGACTCATCCTCTTCTTCACCCAAAGCAAATTTAGACACGCTGCTGTCAGAAGAGTGAGGAGTATCATCTAAACGAATATTTCTTCTTCTAAATGCGGGTTCATTTTCAAGATCAACTAAACCACTTGGTGTTTTGAGTTTCATTGAGATCTCGCGAATACGTTGTTCGCGCTCACGATTTCGCATTTGCAGCTCTTCTCTAGACGGACGGTCTTCGTGCGTTAGCTCTTCTGCTTCCTTTGCTTCATTTTCCACCTCATTTATAGAAAGGGCATCTGTTGGCTCGGAAGTAAGAAGATCTTCGCGTTCCATCTCATTTCCATCAAGGTCGAAGTAGTTGAATTTACTGTCTTCTTCAGGAACTTCTTTCGCCTCAAATTTGAGTGACTCAGTTTCCAAATTTGACTTCAATTCCGGCTCATTGGTCTCTTTCTTTTGCTGATCTTGTTTGTCTTGCTTTTCCTCAACAAACAACTCTGGCTGAGACTTACTGTATTCTATTACTTCCCACTCATCGCTCACCTTCTCATCTTCAACTTCTTTAAGAAGATTAAAACGCACCTCTTCTTCTTGTTTCTTCAAGAAAGGCTCTGGTTCTGGGGCAGGAGAAACATCAACTTGACTAGGAGACCCGGTTGGACTCTTTACAGGACTAACCACCTCTTTGGCGTCACTATCAGGCAACCAAACCTTTTTAATTTCTTCTTTTTCAATAGGGAGTCCTCCATCCACTTCATTGGTTTTAAAACCAGTAGCAATTACCGTAACACAAAGGTCATTCCCTAAGCTATCATCTAGACCATAACCCCAAATCACCTCTGCACTTCTTCCAGCGCAGTCTTGAATGTAGTCTGTAATTTCGCTAATCTCATCCATCAACACCTCTTCGTCTCCGTAGGTAATGTTCAGGAGCACGAAGTTTGCACCTTCAATATCATTGTCATTCAACAAGGGTGATTCCAGTGCTTCTTTCACTGCCACCATTGCTCTTCCTTCACCAGAGGCGCGACCTGAACCCATTACTGCAACTCCGCTATTGCGCATTACAGTATTGACATCATTCATATCTACATTGATTTCACCCGTAAGTGTAATCACCTCTGCAATTCCTTTTGCCGCTGTGCAAAGCACTTCATCAGCATGATCGAACGCTTTTTTCAACGGAAGATTCCCGAACAACTCGCGGAGCTTGTCATTCGTAATCACAAGCAATGTATCTACTGAATCACGCATTTCTGCTAATCCTTCAGCTGCTTGATCACTTCTTCTTTTCCCTTCGAACATGAAAGGAACAGTAACAATCCCAACTGTAAGGATGCCCATTTCTTTTGCTGCTCTCGCAATTACTGGCGCCGCACCTGTACCTGTACCACCACCCATTCCTGCAGTCACGAATACCATGGTCGTGTTGGTACCTATAATATTTTTGACATCATCTAGGTTTTCTACTGCTGCATTTCGTCCCACTTCAGGAATCGAACCAGCGCCTCTACCTTCAGTCAATGTTTCTCCCAATTGAATCTTGATTGGCACTGGGCTAGCATCCAAAGCTTGCGCGTCTGTATTACAAACAATGAAATCAACACCTTTGATTCCTTGCTCAAACATGTAGTTAACGGCGTTGCTTCCGCCACCGCCTACTCCAATCACTTTTATGATTGAAGAGTGCTCTTTGGGCAAGTCAAAGCGCATCATATCAAAATTCTTGTCTTCCATTCTTCTCTTATTGGGCTCGTACAGAGGGTCATAACCAAAGAAGTATACACTTCTATTGGTGTACTCAAGAAACTTAAATTGACCTTTGACTACACAAAAAGTTTTGCAAAGCATTCACGTTCGAATGTTGAAAAGTAGGTTCAGCCGAAAACTAGCTCAAAACGACCAGAGGCTCAGAATTCCTACCGAACTCTAAATGAGGCGAATTGCCTGCAGACATCGCTCTACTTTAGCACTGTTGAACAACCCACGAGCCAATTACTCTGGTTAATAAGGTTTTAAGATTTTAATGATTACTCGTGGTCGACAGGGCGAAATCCCATAACAACTAAACTTAACAACTACCAGAAACGCAGGTCCAAAAGATCTGCGTTTCCTTGTTTTCAGCCCTTTATGATCTTGTTTTCGCATTGGTCATTGCATCCTAACCTTCGTCATTGGGCTCCCCTAATTCTCTAAGCAATCCATTCAAATCAAAAACATGAGTGAACTTGCCATATTACTCATTTTGCAATCTCCACTATGGCGCCCCCTTCTTCTTTCAAAACCACAATGCCTTTTTCTAAATCATCAACTCTGAAGTTGATCATGAAATTTTAGTTTCCCGCTTACTCTGTGTCTTCTTTGAAAGGTGACTAGGGAAGATGACTCTTTCCATTTGGGTTCCCTTCAGACTGGCAAGCGAAACCTGTCCCATCAGCATCTACTTCAAATCTAAAATGGTTCGCACACCAAGCGATAGTAGCCTCGGGAATTGGTGCTTTGAAAAAACACCACCAATACCTGCTTCTTTTTTTCCTGAGATAGAGATTTAATTTTGAGCGTAAGATGCAATGAAACGGAAAAGCATCACACATCCTGAAATGAACATGACCAAGATAACCAATTGTAAAAAGCGTTTGTCTGAGATCTTTGACAACCAAAATTTCCCAATCAGGTTACCGAAAATAGCGCCTAAACCTATGCAAAGTCCGAAATAGAAATACTTCCCTGAAAGCAATCCAAACGAAGCATATGTGCTCACTTGAATCAAACCAACAATAAACGAGTTAACCGACTTTGTTGCGATTAACTCTTCTTTTGTTACGCCAAAATTGAGGTAAAATGGATTTAAAACCATGCCCGTTGCACCCACAAGTGAACTGACAAAGGATACCAGAAAACCCAGAGGCGCAAATGCAAAAACAGACATCTTAAACACTTGCTTTTTTTTACCAAAACGAAATTGCAGAGGGGTCGAAATCAGGAAAATAGCAATGACAGGAAGAATCCATTCTGCATTGAGTCTTGTAAAGAAATAAGCACCTATAAAAGCACCTATGATGGCAGATGGCGCATACCATTTCACAATGTCCCAGCGGATGAAAGAACGAAAGATCCATACCCGACTTGGCCTCCCTATAAAATTTCCTAATTGGACAACGGGAGCAATTTTATTAGCGGGAAGCAATCCACCTAAAACAGCAACGACTATTAAGGCCCCACCGCCGCCTGCAATGGTGGACAGGGCAAATGCGACTAATCCAATACCGAAGAGTAAGAAGTAAATCATCTATCAAATAGGGTCCAAAAACTACTTCGCTATAATCCCCATTGATTTCATAAGCCAAGTAGCATTCATTGTATCACACACCCCTTCCTTTAGCTTATAATCAAAGAGTAAATCATTGTTTCCAATTTCTGACGCAAAGTGTTTGTTATCAACTGCTGCAGGATGTGTTTCTTTCAAGGTGCAAAGGGAAATATCATGGGTAGCAACAATCGCATGGATGTCTTTCTTTACCAACTGCTCTACAAAACCCCGCGAACCCTGCTCTTTGTCTACGGAGTTGGTTCCTTTGAGTATCTCATCTAAGAGCGCAACCACTTTCCCTTCTGTGGCCGCCAAATCAATCAACCCCGAAAGTCTTTTGAGTTCAGCCATAAAATACGAAGTTCCAGAATCCAGAGAATCTGTTGTGCGCATAGAAGTATACAATGTGAAATCACCAATGGAGAAGTGTTTTGCAAAAACGGGCGCGCCAATTCGACTCATCAGGATTGTTGCCCCAATTGTTCTGAGGTAGGTGCTTTTCCCGGCCATATTCGCCCCCGTTACCAACATCACTTTAATGGGGTCTAACAAATTCACATCATTTGCTACTCCTCCCTTGTGACGCATAAGTGGATGAACAAGCTCTTCTCCCACAAAAACAGGTTGATCAGAAGGGATTGGAAAAGACATCTCACTCTTGAAATTAGCATAGACCGTAGCTACTGAAGCGTAGAATTCGATCTCGCCAATTGCCTGCAACCAATTCCGTAAGCTATGTCCATATTTCTTTTGCCAACGAACAGCCTTGAGTGCATTTCGCATATCTGCCAAATAAATCGCATTTGAGAACAGCCCTACAAGGAGATTATTTCTTTGGTCAAAAGCAGATAAGATGCGGTTGAGCGCTTTCATTGCAGCGCCGGCCTCTAACAATTGCGCATGCAAGTTTGCCAGTCTTTGCGCCGAATGCGGTAGCTGTGATGCAGCCTCAATTACCTCCTCATAATTCCTGAAATACCCTTCATTCTTTCCAAGTGCCTCATAAATATCATTGATCTGTTTCAACTTCACCCCAATTAATCCAAGAGGAAGCGCAAAGAGAATGAAAGCTGATGTTGATGGAATGACCCCGCTGAATCCCAGATAAATGATTACCAAACTGTACACGGGAACAAGGTATTGCATCAACCGCAAAAAAGGTGTCTCTCTCAAAGGTGGAGTTATCTCTGCCCACTCCAATAATTTTTCTTCCAGCAATTCGTCGTCTGTCAGCATTGAAGTAGTGGCCGCAAGTGAAACACGCAATTCATGGTGCGGAGCCAATTCTTTAACAGCTTCATGACTTTCTAACATAGATTTGGCTGACTCTGGCCCCTTGAGCAAACGCTCTCTCAGGACCTTCTTTCCCATCAAAGAGTTTGCTCTATTGATGAAGGCAAACAATGAGTTTCTTCCTACTACATCTAAATCTGAGGCCCAAGGGTGCCCAAACGGTAGGTCTCCACCTGATGCTTGTGCAGACAAGTCCCCAGTTAGGCAAGCTTGTTCTATTTCACAGCGTGCTATAAAGGCTTTTGATCTTGAAACATCATTCTTTAACCCCACCGAAGTACGCACAGCAACCAAAAACCCAATGAATAAAACACCGGTTATGACCCAATAAAGAGTGTGACCAGGAAGAGCAAGCCAAACGGCCCACACTAAAAGAAGGAAAGCCAAAATACGCACAAACACCAGCAAGCCTAATCTCTTTTGCTCTGCCAGCAATTGCACTTCTCGCTCTGATTTAAGCGCTACATAAATCTCCTTCATCTTCTCCATACTGCAAAGAAAAGAAACCTTTTAACTATTTTTAATGTAGTGACATCTATTGTTTTTACATACATTTGTCCTGCGATGAACATAGAAGAGATAATCCAACAAGATCAGTTTAAGAGTGAATTTGAAAAACTGTCCATTAACCTGATGTACACTTTAAGTCAATTTACTGTGATTCAGCAACGCTTCTTCAGACAGTATGGCTTAACTGTGCAGCAATACAATATTTTACGCATACTCCGCGGTCAAAAGGGCAAGCCCATAGGTGTCAACAAAATGATTGACCGCATGATTGACCGCACTTCTAACGCCTCTAGATTGGTTGAGAAACTAAAACAGAAGCACTTGTTGGAACGCATTACATGCGCCAATGACAGAAGACAGGTTGAAGTGACCATCACAGAAAAAGGGTTGAGCTTGCTGGCTGAACTTGATGAACTTGTAGTCATGCGTTCAACTATTTATTCAGAATTAACAGACAGCGAAGCTTCACAATTCAACAACATGCTTGATAAGCTTCGCACCGGAATTGCATTCAACACCACTACATAAGAACAAGCAAATACACATCAATTATGAAAAAGATTATTTTAGCATTGGCATTTTTGGCAGGAAGTACTGCTGTAATTGCATCAGGAGATGAAGGAAAAACAGAAATGGCTGTTAACACTTCTGAAAGTCAAATCGAATGGATTGGCAAAAAAGTCACCGGAGAGCACCAAGGAACGTTCAGCCTCAAGTCAGGAACTTTGAATATTGAAGACGGCATGATTCAATCTGCAAACCTTATCATTGATATGACTAGCATCATGGTAACTGATGAAGGAATGGATGATGAAACAAAAGGGAAACTGAAAGGTCACCTAAGTTCACCAGATTTCTTCAATATTCCAGAACACAACACTGCTGCTTTTCAATTGACAACATTCAAGCCGATGAAAGGCGAAAATGGAGCAAATTATGAGATTTCCGGGAAGCTAACCATCAAAGGCATCACCCAAGATATTTCATTCCCAGCGAAGGTAGACATGACAAAGGGCAGCGTATCAGCAACTGGAAGCCTTGTGATTGACAGATCAAAATGGGATATCCGTTACGGATCAGGGAGTTTCTTTGATGACCTTGGAGACAAGGTTATTTATGACGATGTTGAAATCAACTTCAACCTTGTTGCTTCGAAATAAGCAATTCAACCTAAATCAAAGGGACTCATTTCTTGGGTCCCTTTTTTGTTTTCTTTTTTTTCCGTTCTGGGTCTTCGTGGAAATAGTAGCGAAGGTCAATGGTAAAGTAACTGCCTTCAAGATCAGCATTCACTCTTCGTATTTGGTCATCGTACTTAATGAGCCCTTCCGCTTTAGCAAGTGGTGAAAAAGGCTGATGGTATGTTGCGCCCAGATAGAATGACCCTTTGTCTTTGGTCCGATATTCGAAGCCATAATTGAACACCAAAGCGAATTGCACCCACCTGTAACGGGCGGTGTATTGTTCAAAATCGTAATAGGTCGTATCAACCAAGAGGTTACTTGCGCTGAAGGTATTGCTGGCATTCATGTCAATTGAAAATCCGCCTGCTGCATTCATCCACAACTCTTCTCCAAGCTGCACATAATAGGCTCCTTGGATTGGGATTTCGTAGCCCACCATGATGTAATCCATGTTGCCTTCTACATTCGCATCAAAGTCACTGAGCTGAAGGTGGTATTTTCTTCGAATGATGTAGATTCCTGTTTCCAACGAAAATGCATCTGTAAATCCATAGCGCATGGTCATCCCAAAATTCAGCGACACCTTGGGGGTCCATATTCCTGAGAAATTGGTAGAGTCTGACGTTATTTCACTGAAATTCAAAAAAGAATTGGGCACAAGGGGTTTCACTTGAATCCCTAAGGTTGTCACGTTCTTTTGCGCCAGCATTATTGTGCTCAGCAGCAGCATCCCAAAAATCACGATCCAACTTCTCACTTTGCTTTGAAATAACCAACTATTGCGAATGTGATTGCCACTGTGGTAATCACCAGTAATGCCCAGCGTAAATACACATTTGGAATCATGGGCTTTCGGTATTTAGCGTGCATCATATTATTGCACCAGGTAGCCTGATTTTTGTAGGTTTTCTCTATCCCAAAGAGGTGGGGGGAGTCATCTTCTTCTTCTTTAAAACGTTCGAAAACAATTCCTTTCACCTCTAGCATTTGCTCAAATTCATCAGCATGTTCTTCGAGGTAATATTCGTAGACCATAAAACGGTTGTCTCCCGCGTGCTCATAATTATTTGTCAACCTCATTCAAAAATCCATTCCGTTACATACTCAAGCGGCTTTCTGTGGCTTTTTGGCCACTCCTCTTTTGGGTATCCCATGTAAAATAAACCGAGGCATTTATCTTGTGCCTCTAGACCTAAAAAATCTTTCATTGCATCAGAATAGACAAACTTTGGCGACGACCAAAATCCCCCAACACCATACGCTGTGGCCGTAAGATACATATTTTGAACCGCACAAGCGACCGCCTCAACTTCCTCAATTTCAGGAATTCTATCAGTTCTATCTCGTTCCATACAGATTGCTACGATGACAGAAACCTCCTGTGTTCGCAACAAAATCTTATCAAATTTCTTTTGAGAAAAAGTCGCAGGATCAGTTGAACTCTTATATAAATCAGGTAAAAACGCCTCCAGCTTTTTCATCCCTTCCCCCATGAACACTTTGAACCTCCAAGGCTCTGTCATCCCATGAGATGGGGCCCAAGTGCCGTTGCTCAAAATGTTTTCTACAATTTCTCGGTGTACTTTTCGATCTGAATAGCTTTCTGGACTTATTGACCTCCGGTTTTTAATCACTTCGGTGATCTCACTCAAATTGTACTTCATTCTATTTCCATTTAATGTTGCAGCCAATACTTGGCTTTTGTCCTTCAAGACTCGGCTCACCCCCATTGTTCATTTGATCCAATGCCGTTCTCAAACTTTCACCGGTGACTTCAACGCCATTTCCCGGTCTTGCATCATCAAGCTGCCCGCGGTAAACACATATATCATCTGCATCAAAAACAGCGAAGTCTGGAGTACAGGCTGCGTCATAAGCCTTTGCTATTTCTTGACTTTCATCATACAGATATGGAAAAGGGAATGCCTTTTCATCTGCCAAGCTCTTCATGAACTCGGGTCCATCTTGAGGATAGTTCTCTGCATCATTTGAACTGATAGCTACAAAACCAAACCCTTTATTTTGATAGGCCTGAGCAACAGCGATTATGCCATCTAAAACATGCACCACAAAAGGACAGTGATTGCAAATGAACAGCACTATTGTTCCCTTCTCACCTCTAATATCTGAGAATGTAACAAATGTATCTGAAGATGTATCTTTCAGCCTGAAGTTTGGCGCTATAAACCCAAGCGGAATCTGAGTGGTAAGTGTTCGTGCCATGTTACAAAGGTACAATTGAAAAAGCTTGTTTTCGAAACTTCCCGAAAGATGTATCTACCTTCGAACTATGTTCTTTTAGTTTTGTTGGGATACTGAACAAGAGGCGCGATTTTTGAACTATGATGAGTGTGAAACGCTTTCTATTTCTTTCTGTAATTTTTGCTTCAACTGCTTCTAGTGCACAAGAAGACTCCCTTGAATGGGCAAAATGGGGCATTCTAGATAGTTTTAACATGGAGTTCCAGCGGCTTATAGCTGACACTACTGTATTACAAGGGAAATTCCTTGCTTTCTACAAAGACCACGTCATCATTGAAGGAAGTTTCGATCAGGGAAAAAAGGTAGGGCAATGGAAGCATTTCAGTTTGTATACTGACACCCTTCGGGCCGAAGGCCTATTTGAAAATGGAATTCAAACTGGAGAATGGAACCACTATCACTTAAACGGCAGTCTCAAGTCAACTAAACGTTTGGAAAATGGGTTAAAAAAAGGTGCGCAAACCTGTTTTTATAAAAATGGCACCCAGAGATTCAAAGCCTACTACCTGAGCAACAAGCGCATCCAATCGTTCACTACATTTTACGCCACAGGTGACACAGCGCTTCACCGTACATTTGATTACGCTCAATCTATTTGGAAAGGAAACAGCCGTTCCTATTACAATCGAGGCCCGAAGTACGAAACCTACGCGTTCGAAGTTGACCCGAACAACCCCAACCTCCAGCAGCTCTTAGATGGCGGGTTTTCACTTGAGGAACAGGTATTTTTAAACCTCGAAGGTGTAAAGCAAAAACACCCTTATCCTTGGATGAGGCTAGAAGGAAGTTACAGAAAGTACCACAACACCGGGTACTTATGGGAGCATTTGGTTTACATAGATGGACGTATTGCGAACGTATTGCAAGGCACCAATCAATGGGGCTCTCCTCAAAAACAGTTGTTTGAAGAAAAGGACACCACTCAATTCAAGCTAGTGCGGCTGCAGAACACCGGAGACACGCTCTCTGTGGAAACCTATAGAAATGGAGTGCTCAATGGTTCCTGTGAATACTATGAAAGCTTAAATCGAATTACTTGGAAAGGAAGTTTTTCGAATGGCATTCCAGTTGGTGAGTGGAAACAGTTTGATCTAAACCTATTCCCTTTTAAAACAATCAACTTCTCAAATCCAGATTCAATTCGCATTAAGACCGTGCGTAAAGAAGGAATTCTCCTTACCGAAGAGACGCTCGCTAACAATCAACTCAATGGGAAGCAACTGATTTACGGTTACTATGGCGAACTGGAAAGCGAAATTGAATTCTCAGACGGACTTCTTGATGGTCAATACATTGCTTACAGAAAAGAAAGGCCTTTCAAAACGGGTGCGTACACTGAAGGCATCAAAACAGGCACATGGGAAACCTTTAATCCACGAGGTAAGGTAACGTGGAGTGAAACATTTGAAGGAATTAATTGCCAAAAAGACCTGTCCCCATCCACGCCTCTGATGATTGTTTCTGCGGCAAGCAGCGCCTATAAATACAAACCTGTTTTTCTACCCGCAGATCTTCACATCTCTTTTCAAACCCCTTTCGTTCAAAACGTTGGAGGGGTTCCACATTCAATTCGCCTGGCAACAGGGGGCAGAACAGGCGATGTATTGTTCATGGTAACGGTTGAGGATACTGGCCATATTATAAAAATAGAATGCATTGGTGCTTCCAAAGAAGACTTTTACCAAATTTCTTTGAGTATTTTGCAGCAAATGCCCTTCATGTTCCCCGCATACACAGAAGGAATGCCTGAAACCACTGAATGCATTGTTTCTTTCAATTTTAATCGTTTATGAAAACCATCATTATTACGGGTGCAGGCACTGGCATGGGAAGTGCTACAGCTAAAATTCTTTCACAGAAAGCTGATATTAGTTTAATTCTTATTGGACGAAGGCAGAGCAAACTGGAAGAAGTGATCAAAGAATTAGATCACCCTGAAAACCACGTTGCCGTGAGCGCAGATATAGGAGACGCTAAGAGTTTTCGAAAAGCCATTGCGAGCATCCAACCTGAAGACAGAGATATTTTCGCTCTCTTTGCGAATGCAGGCATAGGCGGGGAAAATGAATACGGTGAAGACGACCGGTGGGATGAAATTCTCAGAACAAATTTAAATGGCACGTATATTAGCATCATGGAGACCCTCCCCTACATGAAAGCAAGCAAGCAGCCGTTCAAGCACATTCTCATGACCTCTTCTTGTCTGGCTCGTTTTGGTGTACCTAATTACACAGCCTACTGCACTTCAAAAGCAGGTCTGCTTGGACTAACTCGCTCCTTAGCGGTAGAATTGGCAACTGATAAAATTTTAGTCAACTCCATTTGTCCTGGGTGGGTTGAAACTGAAATGGCAAAGCAGGGAATACAGCTTCTTGCAGACCGGATGGATCAGGATTACCGAACAACGTTCAATGAACAAATGGACTTCGTTCCACTTGCGCGAATGAGTCTCCCTCAAGAAGTAGGCAATCTAGTGGACTTCCTTTTTTCAGGGAAACAGAATTCAATGACAGGACAAGGAATTGATATTAATAATGGATCATGGATGTAATTAAATACGCATTACTCTGCGCCGCGCTATTATGCACGGGAGCGCTTCAAGCACAACTGACTGCTTCAACTCAAGACTCAATCGTTATTCGGAGCATTTACGATGAAGCTTTAGGAAAGGGCGAAGGTCATGAGAACCTTCATTATCTATGCAAAGAAATTGGCGCTCGTCTTTCTGGTTCTGATGAACTTGGAGAAGCCATTGTTTGGGGTGAATCACTTCTCAAAACCCTCAATCCTGATACGGTTTTTAAACAGCCAGTGATGGTGCCAAAATGGACCAGAGGAGATCATGAGTCTGCATCCTTCACGTCAAAAGGAGTTACCAATAGAGCACGCATTACTGCATTGGGTGGCTCTGTAGGCACCAATGGAACCATTCAAGCCAAGGTCATTGAAGTGAAGCAATTTGAAGAACTTGAGGCCCTAGGAAGAGCGAAAATTGAAGGGAAAATTATTTTTTACAATCGTCCTATGGATCCCCTTATGATCAATACAGGTGCCGCCTACGGCGGTGCTTATGATCAACGTTCTAAGGGAGCTACTGAAGCAGCTAGATATGGCGCCGTTGGGACTTTGGTTCGTTCTCTTACACATGCTCAAGACACCTTTCCTCATACAGGAGCGATGAACTATCTTGATGATGTTATTCGAATACCGGCAGCGGCTATAAGCACCGTTGATGCCAGCGCACTGCACAATGGATTGAAAAACGACCCTGATCTACTCTTTAGCATGCAACTCACCTGTGAGGCTTTTGAGGATGTAGAACAAGCAAATGTGATTGCAGAAATAATCGGATCAGAATTCCCTGATGAATACATTCTTGTTGGCGGACATTTAGACTCTTGGGACATTGGCGAAGGAGCCCATGATGACGGCGCTGGCATAGTGCAATCTATTGAGGTACTCCGCATTCTAAGAGCACTAGATTATGCACCAAGGCATACCATTCGTGTGGTCCTTTTTGTGAATGAAGAAAACGGCAACAATGGAGGTGAAACCTATGCTAAGGTGGCAAAGGAAAACGGACAGGTTCATTTTGCGGCCATCGAAAGTGATGCCGGCGGATTCTCTCCTAGAGGGTTTAATTTTGAAGCCACAGATAGCGCCTATGCGCATTACCTCACACTTGCTCCTGTTCTTGAAGAGTATGGTGTGCACATGTCGCGCAGAGGATGGAGTGGTGTAGACATTCGCCCACTCAAAAACGATTACGTCACCTTAATAGGATTAATACCGGACACACAGCGTTACTTCGATTATCATCACAGCAAACGTGATGTATGGGAAAACGTAAACAAGCGTGAACTGGAACTTGGTGCTGGAGCAATGACTAGTTTAGTTTACCTTCTAGATCAATATCGCTTAGGGAAATAACTATTGTCTCTGAGGCACTTTGAATTTCAGGTTTTGTTGCGAAAGCGGGGTGTCTGGTTTGATTGGACCATCTTGGTATAGAAAATTAAAGTAAGGCCGACCTATCAAAGCTGTTGAGCGCTGCGCTTCCTTTTCTGCCGCAGCAAATGACAACCCTTCTCCTATTTGAAAGAAATAAGTTAGAATGTAGTTCTGGCCTTTGAGGTTAACCACTCTTCTATCTACTACTACTGCATTTTGAGCAGCACTCACATTGTATGCTGCGAAATCAGTGTCGTTATTTATAAACTTCACGTTATTCACCCCCATTTTTTGAATTTCACTCTGGTACCTGGATACCTTAGAAAGGTCATTCACATTCATGAAAACAGCATCCTTGTCTTTTAACCATTCATTGTGCTGCTTGCGGGCAACTACTTGTTTCATGTTCTTGAGATTTACTCCCAGAATCAACATGTCGCAAAGCGCTAAAACAAGGGTTGGTTCCAATGTCTTCCCACAGAGGTCTTTATCAATCAATACGTATTGAACTGCATTGGCATCTACGAAAGAGATACTCTTTTCCTCTTCCTCTAGGAATTTTTGAGTCTGCCCATTGAGCGCAAAAAGGGCCAAGCATTGAGTAATGCTATCTAGCGCAAAAGAGGCTACATAGAGCTCCTCTTCCTTGCCAACCTCTTCACCAGCACTCACTGATTGAAATCGGATTCCTTTACCTATCCATTTTTTATCAAGCTTCAGAGAATCTACTTGATTAAATAGCGTGTCCATGTTCAATATGGTCAACTCTTTTGACAGGTAATCATCTTTCACCAGGTTGGTCTTTACTCCTTGAGCAAAACTAACAAGAGACACTATGAGAAGAGCGGTGGTTACGAATATTTTCATGGCTGCTATATTACAAAAAGAAGACCAAAGTTGGTAAAAAAAAAGAGCCCCAACTTTCGTCGGGGCTCTCTATAATATTGAGTAATCAGATTACTTCTGGATCACAAGTCTTTCAACTGTTGAAGTACCGTTCATAGTGATACGTACGTTGTACATACCATTAGCGAGGTCATTCACAGACATGTTGAAAAGCATGCTAGAACCGTTTACAGAAACTTGCTCAGCTACAACCAAACGACCTGTTTGATCAAGGATGTCAACCATTACAGTTGTCACACCTTCAGCGATGTTAGCGATGTTAATGTTCACGATGTCAGAAGCAGGATTTGGATACAATCCAAGTTCAGCTCCAACAACATCAGCACGGTTAGCTTCAGCAGCAACTACTACAGGAGATTCGATCTCAGCAACAAAACCAGCAGGGCCGATAATTGAGATTTGATCAACAGCACCATAGATAGTAGCACCTCCACCAGCGAATTCAGGCTTTACGACTGTGTTATAAGTTGCACCAGGAACAAGTCCAGATACATCACTCAAACGCATGAAACGGTTAGCCGCCCCACGAACGTGAGTAATTGGCAACTGTGAACCGTCAGTATTTGTGAATTCCCATGTCCAATCAACAACACCACAAACAAATGGAGTTGCAGCGATGTAGTCACCTAGGTAGTGAGCTCCGTAGTTCACTGCGTTGTCAGATGCACGAAGCACAGCAAGCGGCTGTGGGTTTACATCGATAGAGCAAGGCTCATCGTTTACAACCTCAACAGCTTGCATAGTTCCGTTTCCATCAGCTAACATGAATACAGAGTTGATAGATACAGTGTATGTATCATCCCACTCTAAACCAGCAACGCTAGAAAGCACTACGAAAGTGTTTGCTGCACCAGCTTGGTATACGTAATCAGTCAAATCAGACCCCGTGAATGTGAAGATGTAATCATCAGCACCAACCCAGTCAGCCTTGAATAGATCACATAGGTCATAAGGACCAGAACCATAATCACAACGTGTATCAGGAATAGACTGAACACAGATATCAAACAAAGCAGGACCTGCAGTAGCAAGCCAAGGAGAAACACGCACTGTGTAAGTGTCTCCAGCAGTCAAAGAACCAATGTTCAATGCTTCACCACCATTATCAAATACGTAGTCTTCAATATCAACTTGAGCAAGACCCGCATCGTAAATTTCAACAACTGCATCAAAATCAACCGTATTTACTTCTAGTCTAACACCAGACGTATTAGGTACGAAAGAGTACCAAAGGTCATTGTTATCAGAGTTGTAATTAGCTACAGGAGCAACAATTGTTGCTGCGTCCATGTCTTCACCTACTAAACCGTTACAAGTTCCAAGTGCGTCCATAGAAAGAGCAATAGCCAATCCAGGAAGATCATTGATACAAGGAGCAGAGATACAAGAACCATCGTCATCAGTTGCAGCTGCATCGAAGTTGCAAGCCAATGGATCAATACATCCAAATACAGGACAAGAACCTGTAGCACCTACATCGATGAAATCAGTACCGATAGAAAAACCATCTCCAATAGGAGCAGCATCAAGATTCACAGAACCTTGAGAAACACCACCAACAATGATTTCAACAGAAGCAACGTCCCATCCGTCTCCAAATGCATCATACATGTAAATCTGGTAACATCCGTCAACAAGACAAAGTGCTACTGTACCGTCAAATCCAGTTCCACTGTATACAAGAATTCCACCGCCGTCAAATACGTCGAAAGAAACTTCTCCAGGGAAATCACCACCGTTAACAACTAGCTCAGCACAAGTATCAAAACAGCAAGAGCTGTCATCAATTGAAGCAGCAGCATCAAAGTTACAAGCACCAGCATCAGTACAACCTAAGTCACATGCACCCTCATCAATAGAGTAGTTCAAGTCCCAAGTACCAGCAGCTCCGTTGTATCCATCAAACTGAACTAGGTAAGTACCTGCAGCTAATTCACCACAAGCAAAGTTGATCAAAGAAAGCAGACCTAAACCGTCATCGTCACTACATGCTACTTCAACCAATGAAGCATCATAAACAGTCAACTGTGAATCAGTCAAACCTGATGGATTAGTCGTTTCAAAAGAAATTGCAGCATCACCAGCAACGGTAAAAGTATACCATACTGAAGATTGCTCATCATCTGCACCGAAGTGACAAGAACCAGCAAGACCTTCATTCTGACAAGCAGCAGTGTTATCTACAACAACCACACCCGTTCCAGAAATCAAGATTGCATCTGCAGACAAATCATTTGCAACAGGAAGAACACAAGAACCATCATCTGTATCAGCCAAAGGATCAAAGTTACAAGCTGCAGCATCAATACATCCTAATACAGTACATACCGTGTTGATAGAGAAAGCTGTAGTTGAAAGAGCGATACCAGAAATTGGAGAAATGTCAGCACCTGTTAAGGTCCAACCTATTTCCCCGTCGAAAACACCACCACCAACAACAAGCTCGTAGCAACCATCAACAAGACAAACTAGGTCTTGACCAATAGAGACACCATCACCAGTTGCAGCATTGTCAAGGTCACCAGAAGCAACAATTGCACCAAGATCATCTAAGATCTCATAAGTAGCACCATTCCATCCGTCTCCGAATGAATCAGTCATATCAAATGTCACTTCAGTATCTGAACAAGAAGAAACAATTGGGTAAGTTAATCCCGGAGGATAGTCAGCATCACCTGGGCTCAATTCGAAACCAGTTACGTTACCGGCTCCAACGCATCCACCAGTGTGAACGTAATCCGTACGTCCGTTAACCTGATCACCACCTACGAACATTTGAACGTTGATGTTGAAAGAAAGGTCTCCGTCAGTAGTGAACTGTCCAAGAAGGATACGGTTAAGCGGTCCTGAAGGAAGGCAACTAGGTGAAGTTGGTAGTGTAAAAACAGCACCATCAGTCATGATAAAATCTCCCCCTGGAACAGTGTTAAAAGCTGGCGCAAAAGGATTTAAAGTAGGAGCCGTTGCTATGATTCCAACATCAGTAGCTCCCGGAGAAGTACTGTTATCAATACCAATAGTTAACCAAGAATCTGCTTCAATAAGAGGGAATACAGCATAGAATGCTGGGTTTATTCCACCCGGACTAGAACCTCCGAAAGCATCATTATGGAAATTAGTAGTAGTAGACACGTTCATTGGGTGACAGTCAAGGATAGCGTATACCGCAGTAATTTTATCCAATGCTGTACCACATTCCGCGTACACACGGTAGGTAGTTGTACCTGGAGGCTGAACAGAAAGTGCGTTCGTCAGCGTATAAGCTTCGGTTACCACTCCGGTCAACTGGGCCATCGAAAGAAGGCCAGTACAAACTGCCGTTAGAGTTAATAATATTTTTTTCATAGTGCTAGAATATATAAGTAATTAGAAAAGAAGCCGGTAACCGGGGTCACCGGCTTCTTTTTATTTGGTTACATTTTTATTAACAAGATGAACCGAATGCACCTAGGAATTGAAGAAGGTCAGTCGCATTAATTAGACCATCACCGTTCAAGTCCTCAGGACAAGGGTTAACTGTATCAAACAAGCAAGAACCATCGTCGATTAAAGCACCAGACAATGGGTCGAAGTTTGTTGCATCTGCATAAGTACATCCAAGACAAGAAGCATATTCACATGCGTCACAGTCAGCGATGTTGGCAGCTGGATCGAAGTTACAAGCCACCGGCTCAACACATCCAACAACACAAGCACCAGCACCTAGAGAGAACGTAATGTCTCCAGCAGCAACAGGTGATCCACCACCAACAATACCATTGTTAGTTCCGAACAAGTTCCAAGAAACTTCTCCTGTGAATCCTCCAGCAACAACTGCGATGTAGTAACATCCGTCAGGAAGACAAAGAACGTCTGTACCTGTAGATGAACCATCACCTTCTTGAGCATTGTCAAGATCTCCAGAAGCAACCAATACGTCATCTATAGTATAGATCTCGTAGAAGTTACCGTTCCATCCGTCTCCGAATGAATCAGCCATAGAAACTGTCAAGCAGTTCTCGAAGCAGCAAGATCCATCTTCAATAGTAGCTAAAGGATCAAAGTTACAAGCAAGAGCGTCAGAACAACCAGCGCAAGTTAGATACTCACAAGAACCATCTTCGTCAGTTGCAGCAGGATCAAAGTTACAAGCACCAGGATCAGTACAACCACAAACGGCAGCACCAATAGTGAATGAAACAGAGAAATCTCCAATTGCGTTTCCGCCAGCAGGAGTTCCTTCAGCAGCGATAATTGCTCCAAATTCGTCAACAATATCAATTGCTGTTTCGAAAGGGAATGCAGAACCAGCTACAGTAATAGTGTAGCATCCGTCCTGAAGACATACCAAATCAAAAGCAGACTCACCACCTTGGAAGTTATCTTCGTCGATAACGAACAAACCGTTGTCAATTGTATTGGTAGCGATTACAGCTCCAGCACCATCAGTAAGTACATAAGTACCAAGATCCCATCCGTCTCCAAATGCATCATACATGTTGATTTGAACAGGAGTACCTGCACCTGTACAAGTAAGAGAGAAGAAGTCACAAGTACCGTCTTCAATGTTAGCAGCAGGGTTGAAGTTGTAAGCAACAGGATTTGTACATCCTTCTACAACAACCTCACAAGTGATATCCAGAACAAAAGCACCGTTATCGTCTGTCAATGGGTTTCCATCAACATCCTGAGCGCCAACATAGATATAATAAGTAGATACACCGTCACCGATAAATGTTACAGAAGCATCATCTTGATCGAAGAAACCACAAGAACCGAAGTCAGCAGCCTCAGAAGCAAACGTTCCGTCTACTTGATCAACACATGCAAATGGTCCAGCACAATCAACAGAAGTCCAAACATTGATTTTAGAATCAATTACAGAACCACATGTAGAAATTGTTACAAGATCAGCTGTAGCAGGAAGTGTGTACCATACACCTGAACCTGGAGCAGCATCACAAGGAAGAAGTGTTGGAGCACCAGTTGCAGTAGAACCTCCTGTAGAACCTACAGTTGAAGAGTTACAAGCAACAGCTATTGCATCAGCACACAAATCGTTTGCTGCGGCGTTAAGCCAAAAACATGAACCATCATCCAGAGTAGCAATCGGATCGAAGTTATCAGCTGTAGCATCAGTACAACCAATGAATTCTCCAGTAGTTGTGAAAGAGTAATCACCACAACCAGCAGCATCCGTTGTAAATACAGCGAAAACATAATCTGTATTAGGAGTCAATGTCAAGAAGGCAGAGATGTCACCAGCACATTGGCCAGTTACTTGACAACCTGCAACCTCAATTAGAGACCCACAAGCTCCGTCATAGATTAACAATCCAACGATAGAGTTAGAGATGTTAGTCAAATCGAAGTTGAATGTATCAAATGTACCAGAGTTGAATGTGAAGAACACATCATATGCAGTAGCAAATCCAGCTACGAAGTTTGGTGCATCTGAAGGAGAAGCGCAACAAAGAGATCCTACGAAAGGAATTCCACTAATTTGAGGAGTTGCATCTACACAGTCATCATTTGCTGGAATCCCAGGACAAGACTGACAAGCCACATCTAGAACGAAGTCTTGACCAAAACCAACACCGAATTCAGATACAAGAATGAAGTAATCATTACCCGTCTGAGCATTGAAAGCAATTTCCGAAAGGAAATCACATGCATCATCATTAGATCCTACACAAATAAGGTTATCGCAATCAGGTGCAGCAACATATACGTGAATCTTAGTGTCACCACCAGCTGCAGAGTTACAAGTCCCAACGATTACCTGCTCATCAGCAGCAGCGTTAAACTCATACCATACACCTGGAGAAGAAACATCAGTTCCACCGCAGATAGATCCAACTAGACCTTCATTGTCAGTAGAAGCGATTGTAGTTCCTAAAACAGAAATACCACAAGTAATTGCTTCAGCATCACACACATCGTTGTTAGCAGGAGGACAGATACAAGATCCATCATCAATTGTTGCAGATGGGTTGTATCCACCACAGTTAGAATCTGTACATCCTTCGATAGCACATCCACCAGTGAATCCAAAGTCAACATTAATTGAAGTCGGCCCGCCAGCTCCATAAGCATTTCCAAGAGCATCACTCAAAGACCAACCTACTTCACCACCGAATGCTCCTGCAGTTACTTGGAATGTATAACATCCAGGAACTACACAAGCAGAAGCTGTTCCAACAGTAGCACCGTCTCCAATAGGAGCAGTATCAAGATCTCCAGAAGCAACTAGTGCACCTAGATCATCAAAAATATTCCAAGTAGCACCGTTCCATCCGTCTCCGAATGAATCTGTCATATCAATTATAATAAGAAGCTCACCTGCGATGCAACTAACACATGTACCATCATCAATGGTAGCAGATGGGTCAAAGTTAGAAGCTAAAGGATCTGTACAACCTGCACATGAAAGACTCTCACAACCGAAATCAAAATCAGCTAGTGGGTCAAAGTTACATGCCAAAGCATCAGTACATCCAACAACGCATCCAGTTCCAATTGATACAACTTCAGAACCAATTGTAGCGCCATCTCCTGTAGTTGCAGTGTCAAGATCTCCAGTGATGATTACACCACCAGCATCAGAGAATGTATATGTAGCACCGTTCCATCCGTCTCCGAATGAATCTGTCATACCAAAAATATAACATCCATCAGTCAAACATACAACTCCATTTGTTACACCTCCAAAAGCTACTATAGCTCCTAGATCATTAGTAAGAGACCATCCAATTTCTCCTGGGAAAACACCGCCTGTTACTACAAGTGTAATGCAGTTGTCAAAACAGCAAGAACCATCATCGTTGGTTGCCGTTCCTGAGAAGTTACATGCCAAAGCATCAGTACATCCGTTGCAAGAAAAATCACATGTTCCATTGTCAAGTGTTGCCAATGGATCAAAGTTACATGCGCCTGCATCTGTACAACCTGCACAAGAAACAAACTCACACGTACCATCATCAACAGTAGCTGCAGGATCAAAGTTACATGCAATTGCATTTGTACAACCGCCAGCAACAGCTGAACAAGTTAACGCAGCAGTGTAAACGCCTTGGTTTGTAGCGTAACCACCAATTACTAGGTAGTAAGTAGTTCCAAGTGTAGAAGGAAAGTCTACGTTAGACTGAAGTCCGCCGAAGTCATCATTTCCTGTCACACACGTGTAAGCACCACAAGCTCCAGTATACACATGGATCTTTGTGTCGTAAGCACTACCAGCGGTAGTGAAGTTAATTAGGTCACCTGTTCCTGTAAACGCATACCAGTGAGAACCACCGGTTCCAACTGTAGTTAAACACGTAGGACCATCACTTACTGAAGCTCCAACTGTTGTGCCATTTACTACATCGCCACAAGCGATTGATAGCGCGTTAACACACCCGTCCTGAGCGTTCAGGTTGCCTGCTCCTAGTGCCATAATGGCTACGAATAGAACTGAAGCAACTTTTGTAAAAGTTTTCATCATCTGTTTTGGTTTTGGTTAATACACATTATTTATTCAGGGTTAGTCCCCCTTTTGAATCCTGGCTCTCCAGGTCAAATCCTAATCAATAACGCACTGATGCTTCCATAGTCAATCACTATGCCAGCTCAATGGAAACTACTTAAATACTTGGTATACAGTTCGTTGTGTTCATCCCTACTTCTCGAAGTTTATCCCATTTCTGGAAAAAACCTCTCATTCTGCGACAACTTGGGTGGTAAGTTAGGTCTAGTAATGAGAGTATAAGTTACTTTTAGCGTCCTAAATTTATCAAACATTAGTGCATACTTCCAAATTTATTATGAAAAATTGGTGAAATAAAGCTGCTTATCAGGCAATAATCCTTGTTTATCGACATTCTCCCATTCAAAGTTCTTCCCCTTCTTTGGTGTATCTTTCACGTAATCAACCAAATTACCTGCTGTGATTCGATCATTTTGCAACCTTATTTGTCTGTTTTACGTCACTTTATCAAGTGTTGCCCAGATTAGCATGAATGAAATTTGTTCATCTAACTCCTCTCTTGTTGCTGATGAAGCGGGACAATTTGATGATTGGATTGAGCTACTCAATTCAGGAAACACAGCTGTAAACCTTCAGGGCTGGAGCATTGGTAAAGAATCTAACGTGGGCAATGGTCACGAAATCTCTGCTGATGAACCCCTTTTCATAGCGCCCAACAGCTTTATACTGCTTTGGTGTGACAATGAATTACCCCAAGGCAATGCTCACCTTCCCTTTAAACTGAATAATGCAGGCGAAGAGATTTTTCTTTTCGCCCCAAATGATGAGCTCATTGAATCTAAAATAGTCCCATTTCATTTTTCAAACAACTCATGGGGTATCAACTTGGCCAATGAGTGGCGGAACTTTCAAACACCAACGCCGCTTTCAGAGAACTCTGGCACCTCTTTTCTTGGGACACTTGCTCCCCCGCACGCCAACCTCCCGTCTGGTCTCTACGATTTCGACCTGAGTATTTCGCTGCTGCATGAATTAGAAGGTACACTCATTACCTATACACTGAGCGGCATTCAACCCGAAGATGGCGATGAGTCATTTCTTTCACCTATCCTACTTACAGAAAACACCATTGTCACATCACGGGCTTTTAAAGCCAACTACATTCCAAGTGCTGCATTCTCTTTTCACTTTCTCAAAGACCAACCGTCAAACATACCTGTTGTGAGCATTGTTGCTGATTTTTATGACCTCTTTGGCTTCTTCGGCATATTGAACACCTGGGACAGTGGCGAAGAGATCCCTGCATCTTTTACTTATATACATGACAACTTAGAATCTTACAGTGCACTGTGCGGACTTGAGATTCATGCACCATCACCCGTTGAACAGCAGGCATTTCGCCTCACCGCAAAATCTACTTACAATGACCCGGTGTTCTCTTTTCCCTTTTTCGGAACAGATGGAGCAGAGGTGCACAATGCCTTAATACTGCGCAATGGCGGAGATGATGCACTAGAAGAAAACGGCACATTCATTCGTGACCGAATCATTCACCAGGCATTTGATGAAATCAGACCTGAGCATGCGACCTCTGATGCCATGAGCGTGAATGTATATCTGAACGGCAACTATTGGGGAATCTATCAGCTTCGCGAAAGACAAGACAGCGCATTCATTAGCCACCATTTCAGCGAATCCCATTTTGACCTCTTAGAAAGGTCAGCTGAGTACCCAACCACAAAACATGCGCTTGCCGGGAACTGGGATGATTTCGATTTGCTTGAAGAGACGGTGACTTCGCTTGACCTGGGTCAAGATGAAAATTTGGCCTTCATTGACGAGTGGATTGACCTTTCAAATTTCATAGATTATCAATTGACAGAGATTTTCATAGCGAATCAAGATTGGCTTAGTAACAACGTCAAGCTGTGGAGACCCCTTGACGAATCTCGTCCTTGGCAATGGCTAATCTGGGATACCGACTGGGGCCTTGGAATGTGGGGAAATTCCTATCCTGTTGGCTCTCCAGATTGGAACGCCCTTGAATTTGCCTTGTCTGATTGGGGCGGTTGGCTGGAAGACGAAGTTGAAACTGAGCTTTTGCAAAGCTTAATTCTCAATGAATCATTTAAAGCACGGTTTGCATCAAGAGCAGCAGATTTAAGAAATTCTACATTTGAGGCTTACAGATGGAATGAACGCATAGACAGCACCTTAAATGAATTGGCGAATGAAATCCCCTATCATTTCGAACGGTGGGAATTGAATTTAGCAGATTGGGAAGCGGAAGTAGACACCTTGAAACTCTTTGTTGCAGAGCGCCCTGCCTTTTTCATGGCGCATTTTCAAGCACAGTTTGACTTGGGTGCCATCTACGCGCTATCACTGAATTCATTCCCCCCTGAAATTGGTTATTATGAAGTAAACAGCCTGAGTCTTGACAGCGCGGCATGGAGCGGAGAATATTTTCAGGCACTCTCTGTCAGGATTAAAGCAGTTCCACCTGCTGGCTATGCTCTTATTGGTTGGTCTGACCTCTCATCAAATCAACTGGAACGTTTCATAGACCTCACTTCAGACACTTCTATTGTTGCGCTCTATGAACCCATTGAAAACCAGAACTCCGTTTGGGTAAATGAAATCATGTATGCTGCTTCCAATTCAGCTGCAGACTGGATTGAACTTTACAATCCTGGACCGGAAGCATCAAACCTTATTGGGTACTCACTTCAAACGGAAAGTTTCGATTTCACTCTTACAGACAGCCTTCTGTTGGCTCCCGAGTCATTCTTGGTTATCACTTCAGATAGCTCATCATTCTTAACGGGGTACCCCTTTTTTGATGGAGCCCTTCTAGAAATGGAAGAACTTGACTTGGCTCAGACTACTACTACACTCAAGCTCTTCACTCCCTTTGAGGGGTTGGAAGACAGTGTTCGTTATGCACTTACTTCTCCGTGGCCTTATCAGGCGAACGGAAGTGGCGCCTCCTTGGAGCTGTTACTTGGGCCAACTGAAAATAGCTTGGGAACGAATTGGTTTGCTGACGTAGCTGAAACGGGCAGTCCTGGAGAACAAAACAATCCGATTGCATTGCACGTTGACACACCGCTCTCAGAAGTGCTTCACATTGCTCCCAATCCGTGCACAGATCATTTCACCGTGCAAACCCCAAAAGAACTCTATGGTGCTGAATTTAAGCTGCTTTCCAGCTATGGAGCAACGGTAAAATCAGGAATATTACTGAAGGGGATGCATCAAACAATTGACTGCTCAGATTTGGCCGCAGGAACTTACTTCTTAAGAATAGAAGGCAACAAAGGAAGATGTAACAAGGTTGTTTTTAAGCTGTGATCACCACATTTCAGCGTGCCAGCTTTGGATGAAGGCAACTTTCCACTTCTCACTCAGTTCAGCCACATTTGCCGCCAATGTATTAAAAACCATGGTTTCATCTGTAACGATATTGGCCTTACGTTTGGCCCAAAAATCATGCATATGATCTTGAACCAGCGCTCCATTGTGCTCCCAAATGACCAACGTACGGTTGAAGAAATCAACGTTTAATTCATGGCCAATTTTTTGAATTAGATGCACTGAACTATCAATTGAACATCCGGTTGCAGCATGTGCTTTTTCATCAACCCCCAGAATAAGCCACCTTTGATCTCTAACCTCAAAAGCTGCTGCTAATTCTTGCTTGTGTGCTTTCCATTGCGCAACAAACGACTGCATTTGCAGTGAGATGGCAGCAATATCTTGTGCTGAAAGTAATTTATCTGCTTGATAAACCCAAACGCGCGCATGTTTTGGTAACTGTGCTAAACTCATATTGCAAAGGTACGGATGATAATCAGATCCGCTGACGTAATCTACCAACAAGAAATAAAAGCAAAGCAGGAATTGGGCTTTGCATGAACCCTAAGATTTTACGAGCAATATTATAACCGGGCTCATCTAGGTGAATGAGTTTTCCTCCAATGAGAAAAGCCCCTGCGAGCACAAAACAGGCGGCCATAATCCAAAGCAATAGCTTGGTGAAGAAAGGGTCATGAAAAGCCCACTTTAGGAAGAGTAGATTCAAAAGCACATTTACGGCAATAAAAAGGATGGCAAGGCCCCATTTTAAGGCATTCAGTTCACTTCTTGAAAATTGATTCAACGCATGAATTGGATCATGACTGTAATAATAGTTGAAAGGAGCATCAATTCGTTTCTCATCAAGCCAAGCTCTTCTTTCATCTTCTGGCAAATCATAAAAAGCGGGAGTATTGGCTGTTTCGTCTAAGTAAAAATTCATATTTACTTTGACCATTTCTTGGGCGAATCCTAGAAGCAGCATGACCGGAAGGAGCAGCCAATGTTTCAAATTGATTCAGATTGGTGCTTCTTCTGACCTAGAGGGGCAAATTTCTGAACCCAGATGTACCAGAGGAGGAAGACAAAAGCGTAGACAATGATGGTAAAGGTATAGTCGTGATTAAAATCTAACAGGTCAGGCCTGAAATGCACAATGACCGCTAGCGCAGCAACTCGGAATACGTTAATCCAGTGAATGGCAACAATACCAGCAGGGATGAACCACGCCTTGTGTTTCAGAGGCCCGGGGTATGCGACAATAAAAATTGAAAAAAGGGCAAAAAGAATAATACCATCACATGGGGCACCGATGGTTACTCCCGGCGAACCTGCAATACCCACATGGTTGCGCCAGAGCCCATCATCAAAAATCCTGAGTTCATAACCCAAGATACTTAGTACATTTTCTGTACCCCCAACAATGTAATCTACAACCCATTCATCAAGCGAAGAATGAGGCCTCAGAACAAACTCATAAAGGATGTACCAGCCAAGATAGGCTGACGCACCAACAACAAGAAAGCTCAACAAAGGGTTCTCCTTGAGCTTTGAAATCATTAGTCCTTCTTTATGAGTTTATATGCTTTCTTTCCTCCTAGCGCAATTCCTGCTGCTATTAAGAAACTCGCACCACCGTCAATAGGACAAACAGGTCCAAATGGCCCATCACAAGGTGTTCCACCATCATCAGGAAACGGAGCAGTTTGTCCGAGTAAAATGATTGGAAGTACTACAATTGCGAAGAGTACGACTATACTAATCAATTTTGTGCGCATGATTAAGGTATTCAGTTTGAGCAAAAGTAACAATTTAACTTTAGGAAGATATCATTTCCCATAAATGGACTGTTAAAGAAACGCATTGCTATATTTGTGCCGTAGACTAGCTATATGGCGCAGAATAAAGCTTCTTTTCTGGACCCGGAGGATCTTCGGCCGATTATAAAATTTGTTGGTAAAAACTGGTTACCCTTATTGCTATTCCCAGCGATGGCGTACATCATAGCCTCTTATTACACGTATCAAACCGCAGACATCTATGCGGCGAAGACGGAAATTCTTCTTCGTTCTCAGGAGACGTATGACTATCAATCTCAGATTTACAGCAACGTAGGGTATTATACTTTGCTTGCCGATGTGACCAACCAGCAGCGTGTTCTTTCTTCCTATGATCTTATTTCGAAGTCATTAAGGCGTTTGGACTATACCATTTCATATTACTTGGTAGGAAGGTTGAAAACGGAGCAACAGGATGACATTAGTGCATTAGATATTAAATTTGCTAATGACGCCATGGGGAACCCGATCATTCACCCTAGCTTACTCAATCAGCCTATCAACATTAAAGTACTGGATCTTGATCGCTTTGCGATGAGTTATAAACGCGGAGGCGAATCCATAGCGAAGGAATACAATTTTGGTCAGCAAATAGAAGAGCCTGATTTCAAGTTGGTGGTCAATAAGACTGACCGTATAGACGAAGGATCCATTGAGACCAATAAAGAGGTTGGTTTCCAATTCCGTGTTCATACGCATCAATACTTGGTAAATAAGTATAAGAGAGGTTTACTCATTGAGAACATTGAATTTACGAGTATACTAAACTTACAGGTTGAAGATTACGTTCCTGAGCGCGCCAAACGTTTTCTAGACACCTTATCAACGGTTTACATTGACTACACTCAGCAATCTCGAATTGATGTAAACGAGAACACCCAGCGCTACATAGACAAACAGACAGATGAGTTGGAGTATATCTTAGACTCATTGGAGTTTATGCTCCAGTCTTTTCGTGATAACAATCGAATTCTTGATTTAGGGAAAGAGCAGGAAGAGTACTTTAAGAGCATGGTTGAATTTGATGCTCAGAAACGCAGACTCGAATTGCAGCTAGAGTCCATGAGCACCATGGAGCAGTTCCTATTACAAAAATCCAATAACGAAGCGCTTCCGCCCTCATTCTTCATGTTTGAGGAAGATTACCTTCTGCAGGATCAGATCAGTGAGCTGTCTGAGTTAAAACGAGAACGCATCATCAAAATGATGAATTACACGGATGAAAACGGCGAAATTCTCAAGCTTGACTCGATCATTAATACAATAAAGCAGGGCATCTTCAAATATACGGTTGATACAAAAGGGGCCATTGGTTCGAAAATCAGAGATATCAACACACAAATTTCGCGTTTGGAGTACAAACTGAAGCAAATCCCTAAGTCACAGCGCGACATTTTAGGAATTGACCGAAAACTCAAGGTGAACGAGAATCTGTACATCTTCCTCTTAGAAAAGAAGGCGAACACGGTTATAGCTAGAGCGGCTATTTTACCTGAGGCATCTTTGGTAGAAGAATCAAGAAGCCTAGGGGTTGTGGGGCCCAACAAGCAGAAAACCATTTATCTGGCTGTTGGTATTGGGTTGGCATTGGCTGTGGTAATAGGACTAATTCGAACCATCTTCTTTGAACGAATAGAGAACATTCGTGAAATGAAGACCATTTCGAAACTTCCTGTAATTGGCGGAATTCCTAATTACACAGAAATCAACACAGACCCCATTGCTATTCTTTCGGCTCCTAGATCAAATGTATCTGAAGCCTTCCGGGCCATCAGAACCAATTTGCAATATGTTCTAAAAGAGGAAGGACCGAAAGTCATTATGGTGACCTCCCTTCATCCCGGAGAAGGAAAAACATTCACCTCTTCAAACCTGGCATCAGTCTTGGCTAAAGCGGGCAAAAAAGTAATGTTGCTTGACTTCGACATGCACAAACCGAAGATTCACAAGACCTTCGGCTTGGAGAATGTGGCAGGTGTATCCACTTACTTAATTGGAAAAACAGATATTGGAGCTTGTAAGATTCAAACACAGGTTGACAACTTAGAAGTAATAACTGCTGGACCTGTTCCACCGAATGCTTCAGAGTTAGTCTTAAGTGAAAAAGTAACTGAATTGTTAAATGAGCTCAAGGCGGCCTATGACTACATTATTGTAGATACGCCTCCATTGATGTTGATCAGTGACTCATTGGTGTTAATGAATCATGTAGATACAGGTATATACGTTTTGAATACAGAGAAAGCTTCCAAGCAAGGTGTTCGTTACCTCGAAGAAGTTCTAAATCAGAATAATCTGACAAACGTATCCTTACTACTGAATAACATCAAGCAGAAAAAATGGAAGTACTATTACGGTAAATATGCTTATCGTTATGGGTACGGCTATGGCTATGACTATGGATATGGTTACGGCTACGGTTATGGAGATGAAGGAGACGCTAAAAAGAAAAAGTCGAAGGACATTCTTTCAGGTTATGGGTCTGAAAATGACCATCGCAAAAAGCGGAAAAAGCGTTAAACCATCTCTGAGTTACTAATGGCTCATGACGATTGCTAAAAACTGACTTCTATGGTCTCTTTGATCATTACTTCGTACAATTACGCTCAATATGTTGAACGCGCTATTCGCAGTGCATTGGACCAAAGTTTACCGGCAGACCAGCTTGAAATCTTGGTGATCAATGACTGCAGCTCAGACCGCACACCTGAAATTTTAAATAACTATCAGGATGAAGTGCGCGTTTTCAATTTAGAGAAAAATCTTGGCTTGTCAGGCGCGCGCAACTTCGGAATAAAGAAAGCACGCGGACAGTTTATTGTTTTTCTAGACGCAGATGATTACATCCACAGAGATTTACTAAAAGTACAGAAGCTCTTCCTGGAAGAAAACAACAAACTGGATGCTGTAAGTACTGATTACTACTTAGTTGATGAGCGAGGACAGCACATTAAACATGTTAGTTCAGAAGAAGACCCTATTGCATGTGGGATTATGTTCAGAAAAGATTTCCTTTTCAACATAGGCCTTTATGATGAGTCTTTTCGCGCCAGAGAAGAAGAAGACCTTCGAATTCGATGGGTTGAACAGTATAGCATTTATAACTTAATCTTGCCGTTATACAGATATCGAATGCATGATCTTAACTTGACGAAAAATTCAGACGCCATGCAGGAAGGACACAAATTGTTGCAAAAAAAGCATTCCAAATGAACGCATTTTTAAGTGGTGAGAAAGTGTATTTGCGCGCCATCAGTGCTGATGACGCTACCAATGAATACTTAGGGTGGATCAATGATACTGAGACAACCAAAGGATTAATGACAGGCACCTTCCCTTCTAACATGGGAGATTTGAAGACCTATCTCAACCGCGTTTCTGAAAACTCAAACACCGTGATGTTTGCCATCTGCGTCAATGATGGAGACAGACACGTTGGAAACATCAAGTTAGACAACTTTGATTGGGTTGCTGGCACAGCAGAACTTGGAGTACTATTGGGGGCCAAAGACGCTTGGGGAAAAGGGATTGGAACAGAATCTTGTCTACTTCTACTCCATTACGCATTCGATCAATTGAACTTAAGAAAAGTAAGTTTAACTGTTTATGACAACAATCCGGGAGCAATCAGATTGTATGAAAAAATAGGATTTCAAACTGAAGGAAGACTACGCAATCACATTTTTGCTGATGGGGCTTACATTGACAAGCTTTGGATGGGCATCTTTAAAGAAGAACTGAAATGAAGCTAGCCATTGTTCAAGCGCGCATGGGTTCTACAAGGCTTCCTGGTAAAGTGCTTCAGAAAATTGGTGCAAAAACCATTTTAGGGCATTTAATAGATCGGTTATCACCCTCTACAACGGTAGACAAATTCATTGTGGCTACCACTCAGAACAGTGAAGATGATGCCCTTGAAGCATGGTGCAAGAAAAACAATGTGGCCTGCTTTCGCGGAAGTGACTGGGATGTACTTGATCGCTTTTGGCAGGCGGCTAATACGCTAGGCGAAACACCTGATACCATTGTACGTATTTGTTGCGACAATCCCCTTCACTCACATAAAGTCCTTGATTTTGTGGTGAGCGAATATGAAGCAGCAGGAACAGATTACTTCTCAAACTCTAATCATGAGCCTGATTATTTAGAAGACGGATTTGATGTTGAAGTTTTTTCGTTTAAAGCCTTAAAAGAAGCCCAAGAAAAGGCGAAATTGATGAGCGAACGTGAGCATGTTTGTCCGTACATCAAAAAACATTTTTCATGTGCTTGGAAAAAAGCTGATCCAGCATACATGTTTAAATTATCAGTAGACACGCCTGCAGATATGAATACGGTAGCGCGTATTTTTGAGGAACTAAAAGACCAACCAGATTTTGGCATTCATGAAGTCACTGCACTTTTGAAATCAAAGCCAGAAATACTAGAGTTGAATAAAGAAAGTAAGATCAATAGCGGCTTTAGAAAGTCGTTAGACGAAGACCGAATTGTAAAATGAGCAAACAAATCATCCTTCCAAACATCACCAATTTCACAAAAAGTGATGAGCACAGATCTCGCATCCACTCACTCATACCGGGTGGAGCACATACCTATTCAAAAGGTGACGATCAATTTCCTGTAAAATCTCCAGCGGCAATTACCCATGGGAAAGGCGTTTATTGCTGGGACATGGATGGAAATAAATATCTGGATACCTTAATGGGGTTGACCTCTGTTTCATTGGGCCATGCCTATGAGCCGGTTATTGAGCGGGTAAAAGAAGAACTTTCTAGAGGGTCTAACTTTTCTCGTCCGGGATTAATTGAGCGTGAAATGGCAGAGCGTTTCCTAGCATTGGTGCCGCAACATGACATGATCAAGTATGCAAAGAACGGATCAGTAGTTACAACGGCTGCCATTAAACTTGCACGCGCCGCTACAGGAAGACAGGTTGTTGCCAGAACAGCAGAACACCCCTTCTACAGCTATGATGATTGGTTCATTGGCTCAACAGATTGTGACTTTGGCGTTCCACGTGAGGTTCAAAACATGACCGTGACATTCAAGCACAATGATTTAGATGATTTAGAACGCATGTTCAATGAGCATCCAGGCCAAATAGCGTGCATCATAGGAGAGCCGGAAAAATGGAAGGTCATTGCGCCAGACTTTTACCAGAAAGCCATTGCTATTGCCCACAAGCATGGAGCATTGTGGATCATGGACGAGATGATTACCGGTTTTAAAACAGACTACCCTGGATCTATCAAACGCCTAAATGCCGAGCCAGATATGGCTACATGGGGCAAAGGAATTGCCAACGGATTTTCTTTTTGTGCTTTGACCGGAAAGAAAGAAGTTATGGAATTGGGAGGCATAGACAAGGAAGGTGATAAAAAACTTTTCTTGGTAAGCACAACTCACGGAGGCGAGACGCATGCTATTGCGGCCGGGCTAGCGACCATGGATGTGTTCGAAAACGAGCCCGTGATTGCACACAATCACCGCATTGGAGATTACTTTATTGCAGGTGTTAATTCCATTTTAGACCGAAGAGGACTCCAAGACTATTTTGACCTCACTGGTTTCAACTGGAGTGTTGGGCTGATTGTGAAAAACAGAGATAAGCAACCCGATTTGTTTTACCGCACACTTTTCATGCAAGAGATGATCCAACGCGGAGTTTTATATCAAGGAATTCTTTCTCCTTGCTATTCACACACGATTGAAGACATTGATTTCATGCTGGCTGCATTTGATGCAAGTTGCGATGTGTTTGAAAAAGCGCTTCAAGACGGTTATGAAAAATACTTAGTAGGTCCAGAAATTAAACCTGTATTTAGAAAGTTCAATTAAATGGAACCAAAAAGAACAACAGACCCAACTCAAATCGACTTCCGCGCGAAATTTGAATTGAAAGGAAAAGTGATCATCATTACCGGCGCTTGCGGATTGGTGGGACGGGCTTTTTGCGAAGCTGCGGCTCAATTTGGAGCACACGTTGTTGCGGTTGACATTCCACAAGCTGACCCAGCCAAATTCGCTCAAGAGCTTCAATCCAGAAATGGACAAGACATGATGGGCGTTGCAATTAACGTTGCAGACAAAAGTGATGTCATTCGCCTAAAAGACGAAGTATTGGCGAAGTTCAAAACCATTGATGGTCTTGTAAACGGACACCAAAACAAAAGCCACCTCATCTTCGAACCCTTTGAAGATGTGAGCGAAGAAAACTGGGATACGGTGGTAAACATCAACCTCAAAGGAACCTTCTTAACGTGTCAAGTATTGGGAAGTTGGATGGCTGATAACAGCGGTGGAAGCATCATTAACATTCCTTCTACATACAGCGTTGTTGCTCCTAATCAGAATTTATACAAAGGAACGAACTTGGGATGCCCTGCTGCATACAGCGCATCGAAAGGCGGAGTTGATGCACTATCTAGGTATCTAGCCTCTTATTGGGCAGCTAAGAAAGTGCGCGTGAACATGATTACTCCACACGGCGTTTGGAACAACCATGAAGCACAATTTGAAGAAAATTTCGCCCGCTTCTCCCCTATGGAACGCTTGAGCTATAACCACGAAGTAGCCAGCGCAATGATTTACTTACTATCTGATGCTTCTAGCTACGTAACAGGCGACAACATGCTTGTTGAAGGTGGCTGGACAGTCTGGTGAAAAACGAACCAATGAAACTAACAGATTTCCTCAATAATTATGACCCTCGTGTTTTAACACGACCATACATCATTGCAGAGGCAGGCGTAAACCACGAAGGCTCTATGGATTTGGCGAAACGCTTGATTGATGAGGCAGCCGAGGGTGGTGCACATGCCATAAAATTTCAGACGTACAAAGCTGAAACCATTGCTTCAAAAGATTCACCATACTACTGGGACATCACAAAAGAGTCTACAGAAAGTCAGTTCGAACTGTTCAAGAAATACGACAAGTTTTGGAAAAGTGAGTATGAAGAGTTAGCGAAGTATTGCGAAACAGCAGGGATTGAATTCATGAGCACACCGTTTGACGTTGAGTCAGCGAATTTCTTGAATGAGATGATGCCTGTATTCAAAATCTCTTCTTCAGACCTGACCAACTTGCCTTTCATTGAGCATATGTGCAAATTCGGCAAGCCAATGATCTTGTCAACGGGCGCCGCATACCTTTGGGAGGTGCAACAAGCCGTTGAAGTAATTGAAAAGCACGGCAATCAGTTGTGTTTGATGCATTGCGTATTAAACTACCCCACTGAAGACAAGAACGCCAACTTGGGAATGATCAAAGACTTGATTCGCCATTTTCCTGATTACATCCCTGGCTATAGCGACCACACCCTTCCGAATGACATGGAGGTGATGAAAATGGCTGCCCTATTGGGAGCAGCTGTGATTGAAAAGCACTTTACCCATGACAAAACGCTTCCTGGAAATGACCACTACCATGCCATGGACAAGGAAGATATGAAGCATTTCAATTCAGTGATGGATAAGACATTTGAGTTGCTTGGATCATTCAAATTATCTGCTTTGGAAAGCGAAGAAAAGTCGCGTCAAAATGCGCGAAGAAGTCTGGTTGCCGCACGTGAAATCCCGAAAGGAAAAGTAATTGACCGCGAAGACCTTACTTGGAAACGTCCGGCCAAAGGAATTAGCCCGAAGGAGATTGAAGTTGTACTTGGAATGAAAGCTGCAAGAACCATTGCTGAAGACGAAATTTTGATGTGGAATGCCCTTGATTGAGTTGGAACAAGAGTTAGAGACCTACTTTGATCGGTTGTGGCCTATATGCCGCAGCCTTACCGGTGATGGGGTGCGCCAAACCTTAGATATCTTAGGTGAATTGATCCCTTTGGAACGGTTTTCTGTGCCTTCAGGAACGAACATTTTTGATTGGACTGTACCCAAAGAATGGACCATTCGTGAAGCATACATTGTTACCCCAGATGGAAAGCGCATTGCAGATTTCAAGGTTAACAACTTGCACGTTTTCAGCTACGCAGTACCCGTTGACGAAGAGATGGATTTTGAAACGTTGAGCAAACACCTCCGAACCCTTCCTTCAATTCCCACAGCTATTCCTTACGTAACCTCTTACTACAAAGAGCAGTGGGGGTTTTGTTTAAGTCATGAAGAATTGGAAACGCTTCCAAGAGAAGGTAAATACCGCGTTTTCATTGACAGTGAGTTAAAAGAAGGGCAGCTTGACTATGCGGAATGTGTTCTTCCCGGGAGCGGCGAAAAAGAGATTCTATTTTCTACCTATGTCTGTCATCCGAGTATGGCGAACAATGAGTTGAGCGGTCCATTAGCGCAAGCCTTTTTATACCGTGAAATAGCGAAGATTGAAAACAGAAAATACACCTACAGATTTGTTTTCGCCCCAGAAACCATTGGCATTATTGCCTATTTGGAACGCGTAGGAGATGACCTCATCAAAAACCTTGAAGCGGGCTATGTGCTCACCTGTGTTGGAGACCGAGGAGACTTAACCTATAAGCGTTCTAAGCGCATGACCTCTTCAGCTGACCGTGTAGCAGAGCATGTCTTAAAACACAGTGGCAAAAACCATTCAATCATTAATTTCGCCGTAGGCGGAAGCGATGAACGTCAATACTGCTCACCAGGATTTAACTTACCCGTGGGTTCATTGATGCGTACTCCATATCAGAAGTACAAAGAGTACCACACTTCGCTAGACAACAAGGCGTTTATCTCATTCAAGCACATGGCAGACACCATTGCTACCTATTTAGATTTTGTTCGCGTATTTGAACTGAATGAATCCTATTTCAACAAAGTTCAATATTGCGAGCCGCAATTAGGCAGCAGGGGGTTGTATCCAGACAGTATTAATCCAGACGCAGAGAGAGAGAGCCTGCATAATTTGCTTCACTTCCTCAGTTTCGCCGATGGAAAAACGGACCTGATTGACATTGCTGAATACCGCGAGCGATCAGCACTGGTTTTTGAAGAAGCCATTCGAAAGTGTCAAGAAAAGGGCCTGGTTTAGATGCTCAAGTTCATAGCCAAAAACTCAATCCTCTATACGTTTGCGAACCAAATACCCATGTTCGCAAATTTGCTTTTATACCCTTTAATTTCTGAGTTTCTAACGGCGTATGATTATTATGTTTTTGGAACAGCAATGGGCTATATGGGGCTGTTTGGTATGATTGCTGATTTGGGAATGTCGCCGCTTTTCCAGAATGCCTTTTTCAAGAAAGAGAAGCATTACAGAAAGTTCTGGGCCCGTTACTTAGGTTTCCTATTACTCTACAAAATGTTCTACGGCCTGGTTGCTGGAACAATGATTTGGCTTGTGTTCAGAAACGATTTACCAAGTGACCGATTGTGGTTGCTTATTTCGCTTCTTGTGATACCGCTGGTCACGTTTGATCTTACCCGAGGAGTAGGAATGCGCCTGATGCAGTTTAAACACAAGCATAAAGTGGTGCACCTATCTACAGCCGTTGCTGGGATTTTAACGGTTGTTACTACGTTCATTACTATTTACATCATGAAGCTGGGGTATTTGGGTTTCTTCATCTCAAACTTCGTGAGCGTTATTTTCCAGGGAATTTTCTTCGCCTTTGTGATCTATGGCAAAGAGCGAATTTTTCCCAGCTTCAAATTGAAACGAAGACAAATCAAGGGGTGGTTAAAAATATCACTTCCCTTAATACCGCATAAATTCTCTGACTACCTTTTGACCTCAAGTGACCGTATTATTCTGGATCAATATGTTGGCGTTTCAAATGTGAGCACAACTACTGTTGGAATGTACAATGTTGCCTACAACTTTGCGAGTTATTTCAACAGCTTCAGCGCCCAAGTGAACACCGTTGTTTCCCCTATTTATTTCAGTCTATTTAGAGACAAGAACCCGAGGGTACATTTGATCATACGTCAGTTTACCTTCATTTGGTTGGCCTTCAATTACCTGGCTGCTTCTTTGGCGGGTTTGTGGTCTAAAGAGGTTTTTTCGTTCTTCTTCATGAATAATAAAGACGGACTAGAAACGGCCTATAAGTACACCATATTCTTGTTCATGGCGTTTTGCTACCGTCCGCTGTACGTTGCTTCGGTAGAGTTCATCATTTACCAGGAGAAAACGATGTCACTCTTCAAAATCACTACGGCAGCTGGCATCTTAAATGTGGCGCTTAACTTAGCATTGGTACCATTTTGGGGTGTTGAAGCAGCCATCTTTTCAACGTTTATTTGCTACATGTACATGGGAGTTTCAGGCCATCTTTTCAAGGATACGAAACAGTATTTACCCTTGCCCTATTATCCGCTCACCGTTTTTGCTGTTGTGACCATCACGGGATTTTTGGTATACTATGCCGTAGAACTGCATTGGTTAATCAAAGCAGTGATTACCGTCTTCACGTTGTTTTTAGCCTTCATTTTCTATTTAAAGAAAGGCAAGCCAGTGATCAAAGAGGTTCAACAAATCAGGGTGAAGTAACCTTCCTTACCTTTGTACATTAAACACTAGTTCTAGCCCTTTCTATGCCCCTACTTACTTTCAGTCAGCTTCGCGAAGGAATTGACCAACGAATAACAGATCCTGCAATCACTATGGGTGCGCACTTCTGTTTTTACAAGTTGTTTCAACATGCCTTGACCTATTCTTTGACGGAGACGAATGAAAAGCTACTTCCGAATCGATTGCATTGGCCCGTTTTCGCCCAAAAATTGATTTTCAGTTTAAAGTCGTTGCGAAACAGCGCCGAACCGAAGGCCATGAAAAGGGTTCTGTTGATGGATGACGGACGGATTGGCGCAGATGAACATGGCAGTATGAAATCTTACTATTTCGGTACCATATTGGACGAAATAGGCAGAGAAAATGCAACGATAGCACGAGACCACAAGCATGATTCTGCTTTACCTAGGGAATATGAGATTGGTGATTTACTTCCGTTCGCGAACAAAGCATTAGACCCAGACGAAATACGGATGCTCAAAGACATTCAATTGGTCTTAGGCAAAGCAAAAAAAACGGGAGACTTCACACCCCATGAGTTCAATCATATTGCATCTTCACTTCATAGCTTTTTTGAACAATATCACATGTTCTATCAATGGCTTAAGAAAGGAGAAGTACAAGTGTTGTTAATGACAAATCATTACCACAGGGAGGGGCTCATTGCTGCGGCTAAAGACCTGTCAATCAAGTCATTTGAATTTCAGCACGGACTTATTTCTGGTCAAGACCTCTATTACGTTTACGGTAAGAAGTTAGCTCCATTTGAACAACAGGCCTTTTTCTGTGATCACCTGGTTGTATTTGGTACCTATTGGAAAGATATCTTGTTGAAGGGTGCTGGTTATACAGAAGATCAGATAATGATTGCAGGAGACTACTCAATCCAAAGCAAAGGCTGGTTGGCACATAAAGGCGCAGTTAAGCAAAACGCCATTTTCATAGGGGCGCAAAAAAACATGCCAGAATATTACATCAAATACACCAAAAATTTATTGGCCATTCTAGCGAAGAAACATCCAGATTGGGAAGTATGGGTCAAGCTTCATCCGTATGAGAAAGAACCCGAATTGTATAACACATTACTGACGTCATCAAACTGCAAATTATACGGAAATGGCGATGATCTGATGTCATTACTCAGCCAGTGTAAAATTCAGATCAGCGTCTACAGCACAACCTTTTTTGATGCCTTAGGATTGGGGGTCCTCAATCTTTCAATACAAAACTATACTTCAGGAAGTGACTATGCTGCTTCTATGATTAGCGAGGGGGTTGCTCTACCTATTGATTTTGACTCAGACCCTGTTTCCCTCTTCCATGAATCTTCGCCTAGAGATTTGTTGCAAAGGGAAGATGTTTACGCTGAAATTAACCTCTCGAATTTAAAGCAGTTGATTGGTTTAGCGTGAGTTGGAATTTGTATATTACGACTTCGTTAAGACCGCTCGGTCTGCAAATGAGAGAAACATGCTTAAGAAATTAACTAATTTGGTAGCGCTACTTTGCGTTATTAACGTCTCTGCACAGGAAGATCCTGCTTCCGCAGTCCCTATTTCATTGCAAGAGTATTTACAAATCACCTATGATGGCCAAGCGTGTACCTCAACCTCAGGTACTTTAGGAGCGTCTGACTCTGGAGAACCGGCCTGTGCTGGTATTTCTACAGATGACGTTTGGTATTCTTTCACGGCCACTAGTCAAGCGGTTAAGTTTGAGGGAATGACCGGGAATTTTGACATGGTTCTTCAAGTGATAGATGCTGGAACAATGATTTCAATTGCCTGTCAAAACACAAACGGGGCTAACTCAGGAGAGGTTCTTTATGTGAATACACTTCAAGCTGGCGGCAACTATTTTGTACGTGTTCATTCTGCTGATGGCGCTGGAGCTGGGGCATTTGATATTTGTGGTCAATATTTACCTTCGGCAGAAGTTAGAAATGGATGGTACCCAACATTTTCTCCAGACGACGGACTTCCAGGATACAAAATTAATCAATCTATCAACAGAACTACTTACACACCTTATAATGCACTGATACAAGGAACACGTTGGCTGTTTGTAGACACGGGTAATGGAGACACGTTCACGAATGAGACCATTGGCAGCAATGGTGTAATGAGTTTGAACACGGTAAACGGCTTGTGCTTCAACAAAACATATGACGTATACGCTCAGGTTCAGGTAGATGGATATTGGTGCGGTTACAATGTGGCACGTCAGATTTTCACCGAAGCTGAGCCTACAACTGAATTAGAGCCTGCATACCCAGGAATGAGTTACAACTTGGATGGCGAGATAAAGGCACGTTTTGTTGGGTCAGAACAAAATCTAGAATGGAGACTGACCACAGACAATGGTGCAACCGTTCTTTTTCACCAAGGCGCGAACTCAACAAGTTTCTGTTACTTGGATCTTGTAGATTGCATTCGTTACAATCGCATTTACATTGTTGAGATTAGAGCAGAATACTGCGGGTTCTGGGGTTCATGGAGTGATCCTGAATTCATCATTATCAACCCAATTCCGTATGTTAATCTCCGCCCAGAGTTTTGTGAAACTACGCAATACCCGGGAGCTACATTGCAATGCGAATTTCTTGAAGTAGTTGACCAATATGCTTGGCAACTAGCGCCTGTTGACCCTACAGACCCTACAATGACGCCAATTGGACCTGCCATTGTAGCTTACAGCGTGAACACAACTGCACTTTATCTTTTGCCGCTAGGAGTAGAATTTGGGACCACTTATCGTGTGGGTGTTAAACCAATGCTGGGCACAACAGACAATTGCAACAGTGAGCAAGAAGGTGATTATGGTTTTTTCTGTCTTGTTACTATTGGGATCCCTGCTGGTCTCACTGAATGGGATGGTGGCACTTTAGCACCCGAAGACACAAGCTACGGGTTCGATGAATCCAATTTAACCGTGTTCCCTAATCCTGTTTCGAACGGATATGCTTCTGTATTTGTTGCAGACAAGAGCCTAAATGGGAATGCGCTTATTCAGATTTATAACATTGCTGGAAGTCTTATTTCTGAGAAACAATTCTTCTCAGTTGAAAACGCCAATGTGCTCCAATTTGAAGTCCCTTCAGAGGTAAAAGGCAAGTACATTGTGGTGCTAAGTGGAGCTGACTTCTCTTACTCGATGCCGATTATCGTTAACTAAGGAACAAAAACTTTTTGAACCTTATGTTTCGCTCCAGAAAAGATGTGAATGATAAACATTCCTTTTCCGAGTTTACTGGCATTCAGAACATACGTATCTAAATGCCTATCGGAATAAACCAGTTTGCCTTGTACATCATAGACTTTGAAATGCACTAGTTCTTGAGAAGAGCTATGTGATAAAGAGCCTAAACTGAGGGGGACTTCGTTTACACCATCTCCTTTGCCATCAGCATTATCAGTTGCCACATCGAAATCATGTGAAACAACATTCTCAGCATTGCAACTTGATGTGTACATCTCGCAATGCTCTGCATCTCTTAACTCCCCATACCAAACTACTTGGGCACTCAGACATATGCTATGTTCTCCATCTTCTTCGAATTGAAAAGGCAATTCAGCGCTATAAGCGACTCCCTCGCCATCAATAATCCATTGATAATCTATGTTTTCAAGACCTGCACCATCCGTTGCATTAATGAATAGCAAACTGCAATCTTCATCAGCTTTAACAATAAATTCTGGAGACATAGTGAACTCAGGCACTTCCAACTGAACCTGCTTACAAATTGTTGATGAGCAGCTATTTCCTTCAGAAACACCATGAACAGTTAAACACACCTCTGGTGAATTCAGGTTTTCAAACATAAATTCAGTCATTGGGCCTTCTTCTACTTGTCCTTCTGACCCTTCCCACTGAAAATCTAGCACTTGGGTAAATGTATTCGTCTCACAAAACTCCTGCATTACAACGCCACCTAATCCGGCATCAACCCATTCAAATGAAGCTGAAACACTACAAGGCAGTGCTTGAAGAATCTCAATGAACTCGCATATTTGAACCGTGCAGTACTCCTCTTCACGGAGCGTTGTTAAGGTCAAGCACGCTTGATATGTATTGGGATTATCATAGGTATGAACAGGATATTCAATAGTGGAAACCGTACCGTCTCCCAATTCCCACTGAAAACCAACAACCTCTTCATTTTCTGAGAGCACATAAATTGGAAAAAAGAAAATTGTGTGTGAAGACTGGGTAGTCTCAATGCCGATTGAATTTGGGCACTGAGCACTGAGGATCAGTGATTTACTGGCTAACACAATGAGGAGAGAGAAGTTAAAGAAAAGTCGCATTGGTTACTATTGTATCAACAATACAAAGATCATCTGCTTTTCCCGACTATCTATCACCCGTTAGTATGAGGCGGTAAAGATTTAGTCATTGGCAACATTTGGTGATCATTTGGTAAAACACCAAGTGGCAAATCGCATTCCCAATGTTGGAAACTTGAGACATTGTCCTATACAAAAGCTCATGTAATTCCGCACTTTTGCAGTGCAACCCTTTAAAATGAAATCGCTGAAGCTAAAGACATTTCTTTCAGATGAAGGATTCGGTCACATTGTGAGACAACGTGCTATAATTGAAGCATTGAAGATTCACATGCCTGAACTTTCCGTTCTTCTTCAGACCGAGCGCCACATAGAAGCAGCTGGGAGGTTAATTAAAGGAGTTAACACGAACAAGAAATACAACAACATCACGTGGCACAAGCAACCCAACGGGTCACCCGATGTTGACTTGATCAAAATTGAATACGCACACTATCTGAAGCGATCAGAAGATTATATACATCAAGAATTGGAAGAGTGGGACAACCATGACTTCATTATTTCTGACTTTGTTTACGAGGCATTTCCGTTGGCGAAGAAAAAGGGCATTCCATCTTTTGGAGTGGCACATTTTACTTGGGATTGGTTTTTTTCTAAACTGTATCCGCCGCCCTTGAAGACTGAAGTTGTCTACCGCTTTTTTGAAATGGCGAAAATGGCTACAACGCTTTACTTTCCTCCTTTCACACCAGAGGAGATTCTAAAATACTATAAGGCAAACGCGAAGGAAGTACCTTTAATACTGCGATCAGGAATCAACCATAAATCTTCGGGCTCACGTGACAAATTCAAAGTCATAATCATGGACTCTGGAGCGGGTGTTCTTCGTCCTTCAATTTTAAAAGCCCTTGACTCCATAGCTGACCTTGATGATTTTCAGTTTTTCATCTCATCAAATATGCAGCGGGAGCAAGCCAACATTTCATTCATAGACAAAAATGAGTTGATGGTTGATTACATCAATGAAATGGATTTGGTTATTGGGAGAGCCGGCTTCAACACCATAAGCGAGTGCATTGGACTGCGCACGCCCATGCTACTTATTGGCGAAGCCATGAACCCAGAAATGAATGAAAACATTTTGAACCTGAAGAAAGTCGGACTCGGTTCATTTATTAGCTTAGAGACATTTGAAAATGATTTAAGGCACTTCCTCCCGCTCTTCTTGCAGCATGAGTACAAGTTTATTTCACAAAACATGAAAGACCATGAGCTTGCCGTGAACGGAGCAGAAGTAATTGCCCTTGATATACTTGACCGAATTTCATGAGAACAATTGCCATCATTCCCGCTAGAGGCGGCTCGAAAAGACTCATTGGAAAAAACATTTATCCTCTTTTTGGAAAACCGTTGATGGCCTATACCATTGAGGCACTCAAAGAATGCGCTTTTGTAGACGCTATTTATGTGAGTTCAGATGATGACGCAATTCTCAAGGTAGCAGAAGAGTGGGGCGCAATTCCGCTTAAAAGACCCGCAGCATTGGCTGACGATACCACACCTAAGATTGTGGCCATTAGGCAAGCTGCAGAGGACCCAAGAGTAATTGCAGATGGTGACGTAGAAAATGTAATTGTAGCCCAAGCCAACTCACCACAACTCACCGCTGAACAGTTCAGTAAAGGTTATGATTTAATGACTGAGCACAAGCTTTGGGAAATCATGAGCGCAGATGCCAATGGCGTTCAAAATGCGGCCTTCAGAATTGTAAAAAGACACGCACTTTACAACACCTTTTTAAGCGCACATTGCGGATTCGTTGTAGCGAACAACTTAGATGTGCATACGTTAGAAGACATTCAAGCCTTAGAAGCTTCAGAAAGCTTTAGAGCGCAGCACCAAAAAAGCTCCATGTAAAATGTGCGGAATTGCAGGATACATAGGTCAATCAACGCCAAACCAACAGCAAATAGCTTCTGCTTTGCACTCCATGTTCCATAGAGGGCCAGATGCAAACGGGCACATCATAATCTCAAAACCTGGAGGTTCTGTATGCTTGTTGCACAGCAGATTGAGCATCATAGATTTGGACCCGCGTTCGAACCAACCTTTTGAAAAAGGCCCTATTCACCTTGTTTTCAATGGTGAGATCTACAACTATGTTGAACTTAGGAACACCCTCAAATCACTTGGTCACAGTTTCACCACTGATTCAGATACTGAGGTACTCATTGCTAGTTATTTGCAATGGGGGAAAAAATGTACTGAACACTTTGAAGGCATGTGGGCTTTCGCCCTTTTTGATCACCGAGATGAAACGCTCATGCTGTCACGTGACCGTTTTGCAGAGAAGCCTTTTTACCTCTATAAAACAGATAACGGACTCTTTTTCGCCTCAGAAGTTAAAGCGTTAAAAGCACTCACCGGCAAACGTTTTGAAGTAAATGTAGATCACCTTTTGCGCTTTACAACCAACGGACACAAATCACTATATAAGACCCAAGAGACCTTCTTTCACGGAGTTTCAGAACTCCCTTTCGCCACCAATGCCTATGTTAATTTGATGGGGAAACGAGCGGAAGAACGCTATTGGATGCCGGCCCACAAAGAGCAGAAAATGTCAATGCAAGATGCCATTGACGGAACACGTGAACGCTTGATTGAGAGTGTTAAACTCAGACTTCGTTCAGATGTACCACTCGCTTTTTGTCTTTCAGGAGGGGTTGACAGCGCCAGTCTGGTGTCTATTGCAGCAAAAGAGTTTAATGCAACTGCGCATACCTTTTCAATCATTGACAGCGATCATCGTTATGACGAATATGACAATATTCAAGCGACCATTCAAGATACAGGATGTGAAAGCACGAAGATTATCTTAGAACCGGGCGAAGAAAACATTACACGCCTTGAATCATTGGTTGATTACCATGATGCCCCAGTAGCGACCATTTCCTATTTCATACATTCATTCCTTTCGGAACGAATTGCCCAAAACGGATTCAAAATTTCGATTTCAGGAACCGCAGCAGATGAACTCTTCACGGGGTATTATGACCATTACAATCTGCATTTGTATCAAATGCGGAATCATCCAGAGTTTGCCCGCTTCAAAGCCGAATGGGAGAAATACCCACTCCAATTTGTACGTCATCCTGATTTCAGAAAATCAGACCTGTACTTTGACAACCCAGCAAAGAGAGACCACATTTACTTGAACAATGATGAGTTTCGGGGGATGTTGAAAGCAGATTTCAATGAGCCATTCACAGAGACGAAATACGCAGACGACCTGCTGAGAAACCGAATGATGAATGAGTTGTTTCACGAAGTGGTTCCAGTGATTCTGCATGAAGATGACCTCAATTCAATGAAATATTCGTTGGAAAACAGAAGTCCGTTCTTAGACAAAAATCTTTTCGAATGGGCCTACAGCATTCCGTCTGAACTCCTGATCAACGAGGGGTATAACAAATATATTCTTCGCCAATCAATGGAAGGCATTTTGAACGATAAGGTTCGCCTTTCAAGGGAGAAGAAGGGATTTAACGCCAGCATCAATTCCATTTTTGATTTCAACAATCCGAAACATAGATCGTACTTTTTAGATGACTCCCCCATATTCGACTACTTTGACCGCGAGAAGATGGAAGGTATGTTGAACAAAGGGGAGTATCCGAACTCATATAAGAAGTTCTTGTTCAGCTTCATCAATGCGAAGATCTTCTTGGAACAGCACCAGAAATAAACCCACACACTTTAGATAACACTAGAAGCATGTTTATTATATCAGAAATTTCACCCCAATTTAGCGGCGATATCGCTACTGCAGAGCAGATGATTTTACAATCAAAACTCGGTGGTGCCGAAGCGGTAAAGGTTCAACTTTATGATCCAGAGCAATTCAATAAGCCTGCAAACCACCGCATGGATTTTGAAGAGCTGAAGCATTTGCGTGATTTCGCAGACCATCATGGAATTGCGCTTTTCGCAACGCCTTTCGCGTCAAAATTCCTAGACTGGTGTGTGCAGCTTGATTTGAAATACATGAAAGTAGCAGCACGCATGCACGTAGGTTTCCCAGAACTCACAAGAGACATTATGAGTCTGAAGAAGCCCACGTTTATTTCGATCCCAGCCGACATGGCCAAGGAAGACCAAGAAAAAATTGAACGGGTAGATTACGGAACGTACCTCTATTGTGTTGTCAAATACCCAACCTTGATTGAAGAGTTTGAAATGCCTGACTTCAACAACAGCAGGTTCGATGGGATTTCTGACCATACGTTAGGCAACGCTTCTGCCATGTTTGCTTCAGCCCACGGTGCAAAGTACCTTGAAAAGCACTTTACATTGAGAAACTCATTTCAACGTTCTGGCGAGCTTGCACACTTGTGCTCTATGACCCAGGAAGACTTGGCTATGATCAAAAATACGGCAACTGAATTCGAGGCGTTGCGCAAAGCTACAGGCATGAATGGCTAATCTTATTCGCTCTACGATAACCGCATTCAAACAAGCACAAAAGGCTACTTCTTCCACCATGGAAGGATTGGCTTTTTCGTGTCTGGTTGACAATGTCAGTTATCGTTTGAATCAAATGGAAGCGAAGGATCCTTTGATTGGTTTGAAAGTATTAGCACGTACGTTGAAAAAAATCAACCAAGGAGGAACTTATTGGAAGCGCATTGGAAACACCTCTAAATCTGCCATACTTGAATCAGGATTTGTTTTTGAAGAGCTAGAAGCGGAGTACGTTTCAAAATTAAGTGGACAAACGCCTGGTTTCTTCATTTCAAAAGAAGACTTACCCCGGAGTCTGAAAGGAAAAAAAGGTTTGACATCGCTCATTCTTTTTGGACTTTCCAAGGCCATTTCTTGTTTGCTGAGTTCAAAAAACCGCGGAAGCAAAGCCATGCATATTACTTTTATTGCTGAAAATGCTGGTTTGAAAAACGTTTTAGAAGAGCTCAAGATCAATCAATTGTATGACTTCGCCCCCTACCTCATCGATTCTAACTTCGCTTATTGCTTTTGCAAATCAGAAAGCCTTATTTACGCCAAACTTCCTTCACCAGGTCCCCTTTCTACCCATCACCATATTCTTTTTTGTGATGATTTGATCCTGAGCAGTCCGTACCAGTTTGAAGAATTAACAACACTACCAAACGTATCCTTTTCGACCCAACAAAAATGGATTCCAGAGTATGGCTTCACATACATTGACCAATACCGGGAGGACCTTTCAGAAGCACCAATAAAAACCATAGGCTATTATTCTCATGGCGGGTGGCTGAGGAAAAGTGAAGGACATGCTGATGACGGCTTGAACATCCCACAAGCTGAAGCACAACTTCTAACAGATTTGGCCGCTATTCTAAAATCTGAAAAACTGTTTAAACTCATCGTCTTTCCGCATCCCCGCGAAAAGAAAGAGGCTGTTTGGGAGCAGACGCAGGCGCATTATCAAACCTATTTTGGTGAGCTGACAAATGTAGAAATAGTGCAGCAAAGCGTACAGACTTCCAAGGCATTTAACCAAGTAGACATTGCGGTTGCTGCCTTCAGCACCATTTTGTACGAAAGGCTTTTCTGTGGTTTTAAAACCTTCATTGGCAATTACGGGATGAACCATTTCCCGATGCCTAACAGCTCATTGGAAACAATTTGTTTTAATAACGAAGCACAACTAAAGGAACACCTAATCAAAGCAAGTCAGATCACTCGAAAAGATTTTTTTGAGGAGTTTGGGTTGCAGGCTTATCACTTCACTGAATATCCTTACTTTCAGCAGACATGATTACCATTGTAGACTATGGACTTGGCAATTTAGCTTCAGTTCGAAACATGATCAAAAAGGTAGGTGGCGAAGGCGTGATTTCCAAGGATCCAGAGGTCATTCGAAAAGCGTCGAAACTCATCCTCCCTGGCGTGGGTGCTTTTGGTGTGGGCATGAAGAACCTTATTGACAGCGGGCTAAAAGATGCCTTGCTAGAAAACACAGCCCAAGGAACCAAAGTCATGGGCATTTGTTTGGGTGCGCAGCTATTGACTAAACACAGCGAAGAAAACAATACTGATGGATTGGGACTCATTAACGCGCAAACGAAAAAGTTTGTGCTCTCAGACCCAAATCTAAAAGTGCCACACATGGGTTGGTACAACATTGCACTGAACAAACCAGACCACCCCCTTTTCAAAGGCATTCAAATGCAACCTAGGTATTACTTTGTACACAGTTATTACATGACTTGTGAAGAAGACAGCAACTTGCTTTGCAGCTGCACATACGAGCATCCCTTTGCTGCTGGAATCGCAAATGAGCATGTGGCAGGATTTCAATTTCACCCAGAAAAAAGCCATGTCTTCGGTATGAAGATTATGGAAAACTTCATCAATTGGTAAGCATGGAAAGAGCACGAATCATCCCTGTTTTGACCATTGATCAGCGGAAGTTGGTGAAGACGGTCAGATTTAAGAAACCGAAATACATTGGGGATCCCGTGAATGCCATCAAAATATTCAATGACAAGATGGTAGATGAGATTGTGGTGCTTGACATCACTGCCTCATCTCAAGGAAGAGCACCCAATTATGAGTTGATTTACGAAATGGCTTCTGAGTGTTTTTCGCCTTTAGGCTACGGAGGCGGCATTTCTAACTTTGAGCAAGCTCAGCGCATTTTTTCACTTGGTGTAGAAAAAGTGATTTTGAATACCGTTGTGAAAGCAAAGCCAGAGCTCATTCAGCAAATTGCAGACACCTATGGCAGCCAAAGCGTTGTTGTGAGTATTGATGTAAAGAAAAAAATGCTGGGTGGAAAAAAACCACATTTCAAGTCTGGAAGCGAATCTATAGGTGAAAACCTTGTTGATTTCGCACAGAGAATGGAGAAAGCAGGAGCAGGAGAAATTGTGGTCAATCACATTGACGCTGACGGCACCTTTTGTGGATATGACCATGCGTTAATTCAAGAGATCGCTTCTGCCGTGAACATACCCGTGGTGGCCTGCGGGGGAGCGGCATCATTCAAAGACATGGCCAATGTCATTTCTGAAACACAAGCGTCTGCAGCAGCTGCTGGAAGTGTTTTTGTTTATAAGGGAAACAACACCAATTCGATTTTAATCTCCTATCCCACACCTGAAGACATCAAAGCTCGATAAATCAGACACGTCCTACATGGATATTTGTTAGATTTACACCTTGCTTAACCGCCAAAGTAAACGCTCAGATGACCACCTAATCATGGATAGCACCAAACACAAAAACGTTCAAGTTTGCACTAAAACGGTAATGGACACCCTTGCTGATCCCAACATCACATTTGATGAGGATGGTGTGTGTAAGTACTTCGCCCAATACCATGACAGGGTGAGCAAGTTTTTCATCGGTGGCGAAAAAGGAAAAGAAGAACTCGCAAAAGTCTTCAGTCGCATCAAGGAAGAGGGAAAAGATCAAAAGTACGATTGCATCACCGGTGTCAGCGGAGGAGTTGATAGCACGTACATGATTTATCTATGCAAGCAATATGGATTGAGGCCTTTGGTGATTCACCTAGACAACGGCTGGAATTCAGAAATTGCCAATCAGAACATCAATAACATCATAGACAAATGTGGGTACGACTTGTACACACATGTAATTGACTGGGATGAATTCAAAGATCTACAGCTCTCATTTCTAAAGGCGTCAGTCATTGATTTAGAGCTGACCTCTGACCACGCTATTTTTGCCATCATTTATAAATTGGCGAAAAAACACAAGATCAAGCACTTACTCAGCGGGTTCAACATCACAACAGAAGGCATCTTACCGGAGGCATGGCGCTGGTACAAGTATGACTGGCTTAACATTAACAGCATCCAAAAGCAATTCGGAAGCGTAAAGTTGAAATCATATCCCCATGTGAGTTTCAAACGAAAGATCTATTTTGACCTCATCAAGAAAATGCAAACCGTTATGCCGCTGAACTACCTTGACTACAACAAGGAGGACGCAAAAAAGGTCATCACAAAAGAACTTGGCTGGCGTGACTATGGCGGAAAGCACTTTGAGAGCATTATTACCCGATTCTATCAAGGGTATATTCTACCTGAAAAATTTGGAGTAGACAAACGCAAGGCACACCTTTCTACATTGATTGCCTCTGGACAGATGACCAGAGAAGCCGCCCTTGAAGAATTAAAACACCCTATCTATGCTGCTAAAATGTTGGCTGAAGACAAGGAGTTTGTCTTGAAAAAATTTGGTTTCTCGGAAGCAGAATTTGATGCAATGATGGCCGCCCCTATCAAAGGCCATGATGAATACCCGAGTTACATTACAAACCATTACAAGCGCCACGAACAAATCATGAAAGCGATCTCACCAGGAACGCGGCTCGTGAAAAAAATTCTAGGCATTAAACGGGAGAATAAATCGTACTGATTATGAGTAAAAAACGTTTCGCAATTGTTGGATGTGGCAGCATAGGAAAAAGACACATCGCTGTACTTGATGCTGAGCCCAACGCTGAAATTGTTGCTATTTGTGACATAGATGAAAATGCTGTGCGTGTGCAGTCAGAACTGTATGACAACTTGCCATACTACACCGATTACGAAAAAATGCTCAAAGAAATTGACGCAGACATCATCAACGTTGTTACTCCACACAGCCTACATGCAGACATGGCTATTCAGGCAATGGAAGCCGGCTTTAACACCCTTGTGGAAAAGCCCATGGCTCTTACTTCTGCTGACTGCGAGCGCATGAACAATGCCTCTAACACCACAGGTCAAAAGCTTTGGATCGTAAAACAGAATCGCCACAACATTCCTGTTCGCTTAACGAAAGATGCCATTGACAAAGGCATGCTTGGGAAAATATTCATGATCAAATGTGACATTCTGTGGAATCGGTATCAAGGCTATTATGATGACTCCCCATGGAGAGGAGACAAAAACCTCGAAGGCGGCGCACTCTTTACCCAAGCAAGTCATTTCATTGACCTACTCATTTGGTGGTGCGGTGATGTAGTAGATGCTAAAGGCCATGCAGAAACGCAAAACCACAACATTGAAACTGAAGACAGCGGTGCAGCAGTTTTAAATTTCAAGTCAGGAACCATTGGATCACTTGTCTGGACCACCTGCGTGCACAATAAGAATTACGAAGGAAGCATCACCATTATTGGCGAAAAAGGCACTATAAAAATTGGTGGGAAATACCTCAATAAAATCGAATTTTGGGATGTTGAGAGCTACCCACTCCCCGAAGGAATTGAGTTTAGTGACAAACCAAATTCCTACGGAAAGTACCAAGGCACCAGCTCTAACCATGATAAGGTAATCAAAGCACTGATTGCCCACCTGAACAAAGATGGAAATGAGACGGTTGATGGATTTGAAGGAATGAAATCAATTGCAGCCATTGAACACATCTACAAAGCAACAAGACATGCATAAGCCAAAGGTTTATACGGCGTCTGTTCGCGATGTGAAATTTGGCGAAGGAGTCACAATCGTTGAACCATCAAACCTTTACGAATGCCGCATTGGCAGCCATTCTTTTGTGGGGCCTTTCGTTGAAATTCAAAAAGGAGTGGTTATTGGTGAGCGCACAAAAGTGCAATCACACAGCTTTATATGTGAGCTCGTAACCATTGGAAATGATTGCTTTATTGGACACGGAGTCATGTTTATTAACGATCTTTTCAGTGACGGTGGCCCCGCGGGAGGAGATGCCGCAAAATGGCAAGCAACACGCATTGGAAACCATGTTTCTATTGGCAGTAACGCCACCATTCTGCCCATTTCTATCTGTGACAATGTGGTTATTGGTGCAGGAGCAGTTGTTACCAAGGACATTCTAGAACCAGGAACCTACATTGGGAATCCTGCTAAAAAATTACTGAAATGAACGTTCCATTTGTAGACCTTAAAGCGCAGTACAACAGATACAAAGCAGAGATTGATGGCGCCATTGCGAATGTCATTTCTGAAACGGCCTTTATCAGCGGGAAATACGCAACTCAATTTGAAGAAGCGTTTTCAGAATATGCGCAGGTAGGCAAAACCATCGCCTGTGCAAACGGAACAGATTCTCTCGAAATCATTTTAGACGTATTGGGCGTTGGTCCCGGTGATGAAGTCATTGTACCAGCTCTTTCTTGGATTTCTACCTCTGAGGCTGTTGGCACAAGAGGTGCTACGCCTGTTTTCGTTGACATTGACGAAACCTACACCATTGACCCGTTAAAAATAGAAGCCGCAATTACACCAAGAACGAGAGGAATTATTCCTGTTCACTTGTATGGCTGTCCGGCGAACATGCCCAAAATCATGGAGATTGCAGAAAAGCACAACCTCTTTGTATTTGAAGATTGCGCGCAGTCACATGGTGCTGAAATTAATGATCAACGCATTGCGACTTTCGGCATTGCTGGGAGCTTCAGTTTCTATCCGGGGAAAAACCTGGGAGCATACGGAGATGCTGGAGCTATGGTAACCAATAGTCTTGAAATAGCGGAAAAAGCCCGAATGATTGCTAACCACGGCCAAAAAGCAAAGCACCACCATTTCATTGAAGGACGAAATTCACGTATGGACGGAATGCATGCGGCCATATTAAGCGCAAAGCTTCCACTCATTGAAATGTGGACTAATGAACGCATAGACCATGCAGCTAAGTACTGTGAATTACTCAAAGACAGTATCATTACGTTGCCGTTTACACCGAAAGGAGCAAGACATGTTTACCACCTCTTTGTGATTCAAAGCGACAATAGAGACGGCTTGATGGAGCACTTGAAAAAGAATGACATTCAATGCGCAATACACTACCCCACAGCATTACCGATGCTTCCTTGCTATGATCATTTAGGCCACAAGGATAGTGATTTCCCAGTGGCTACACTGGCTACAAAACGAATTCTTTCATTGCCCTTGTATCCTGAAATGACCCAGGCACACATTGCGTATGTAGTTCAAGTAATCAATAAGTTCCATGCTTAAAAAAGTCCTCCTTGCATGTTTTGATTTCCCTCCAAATGCTGGTATTGGCGGAAGGAGATGGGCTAAATTTGCAAAAGGATTGGCCAACCAAGGCGTTGAGGTCCATGTGATTAAAGCCGCCCCAGTCAAAGGCCAAGAACAATCTGGATGGAGTAAAGACATCCAGCATGACCTTATCCATGTGCATGAACTGCCTAGAACATACCCTAGCATCGTATCACATGGTCCAAAGAACGTCGTAGACAAGTTTCGTTACAAGCTAGAAATCTCGAAACTTCATCGCCAAGAACCCGGAACTATCTACGACATTGCCATTGGATGGGAACGTAAATTTTTGGCTAAAGCCGAAGAGCTCATTGAAAAAGAAGGCATCATCAGCGTCATTGCCACTGGAGCACCTTTCAACATTCTTTACTATGCAGCACTCTTGAAGTCTCAGAACCGAGAATTGAATTTGATTGTAGACTATAGAGATCCTTGGCTTACGGCACAGAATTACGGCATGAAGGATCTTTCCAGAGAGCGCATGGAAGCTGAAACGGCCAAGCAAGAACTTGTTTTCCGACATGCCAACTGGGTCGTTTGTCCGAACAAGTTTCTGCTCACCGAAATTCGCAATACCGCTATAAGTAAACCAAAAGCTCAGTTTGCTGTGTTACCCCATTTCTTCGACCCTGATGATCTTGCGGCGTATTTACTTCCCCCTGCGCCCAAGGATGAAATCAAAATTGTCTACGGTGGCGCTATTTACCTTGGTCTGGAAGACCATCTAACGGAATTAGTTGAGAGCTTAAAAATGCTCAAAACGAAGAATATCACGTTATACAATCGCTTAAACATTCAGTTTTACACTCCGCATACTGATTATGCTAACGTGTTTAAAGAAGTAGATGACATTGTTCAGTTTAGTAAACCCATTGGCAAAGACTTTTTCAAGCAACTGAATGAAGCAAGCGCGGCTATTGTAATGCTTGCTTCGCACAATAAGAATTACCTCACAACCAAATTCTTTGAGTATCTTCCTTTTCGAAAACCATTGCTTTTTCTAGGCGCTAAGGGATATACTTCTGAATTCATTGAAGAAAATAGACTCGGCTTAATCTTACCGAGTGACGGAATAAATCTTGAAGAAACACTCTTGAGCTTGACGCATCCTGAAGCTGCCGAAAACAAATTTCAAATTGAAGAATTTTCTCTTAAAAAGCGGATTTACGAATTGATGCGTTTCATCAAATGAAGATTCTCTACTTCTCACCTCACCCCAACCTTTACTTGCAGATCCCCTCCGGACCCGGGGCACACATGCGCGAAATGATACTTGCATTTGAAACCCTAGGACATGAAGTAACGCCTCTAATTATGGGAGGTATAGAAGCTCAACTCACTGCCAATGGAAGTTCAGAGAACCAGACATCGTTCAGAGAACGCATCAAATTGTTCATTCCAAAAGCACTTTGGGCAAGCGCAAAGGACATCAACCTGAACAAATTCGACCTACATGCAAAATCCGAATTACAGAAAGCAATCAAAGAATTTGAGCCCGATGTGATTTACGAGAGGGCCAATTACGCTATGGTTAGTGGAGTTGAAGCAGCAAAAGAAATGAACATTCCCCATGTTTTGGAAATGAACGCTCCCTATCCCGAAGAAAAAGCGGGCATGGAGGGCAAAGGGCTATTTCACCACAAATCCATTCAGAAAGAAATGGATCAACTCTCGAAAACGAACTTAGTGGTTGTTGTTTCTTCTGCGCTTGAAAGCTATGTTAAAAAACGGGTACCCAACCAACAGGTGATTATTACACCAAATGCCATTCGATCTAACTTAACCCCTCCAGATCAAACCGTAAATCTTCGCCAAAAGTTTGGGATAAGCCCCCAAGACTTGGTCTTCGGATTTGTAGGCTCAATTTTTCCTTACCATGGCGTTGACAGATTGATTGAAGCCTTCGCGAAGCTTAAGATAGAGCAATCACATTTATTGATTGTTGGAGACGGATATGTGCTAGACGAGTTAAAAAACCTGAGCAACCAGCTTAATATAACAGACAAAGTTACGTTCACAGGAAGTGTGCCACACAGCGAAATTTATTCACACATAGACGCCATGGACATTGCCATTATGGCGACATCTAATTGGTATGGCTCTCCCGTTAAAATATTCGAATATGGCGCCATGAACAAAGCCATAATTGCGCCAAATGTCATTCCCGTTCAAGACGTCATGATCCATGAGAAAGATGGCCTTTTAGTTGAGCCAACGGTTACGAGTATTTCTGACGCCATGAATACGCTGGCAAACGACCCTGAATTGAGGTTAAGACTTGCAGCTTCTTTCCACGCCAAAGTGAAATCTCAGCACACATGGACACGTATGGCTGAGCGTGTTTTGCAGCGCTTATCTTCCAATTGAAATCAGGTTTAAGACAAAACAGAGTACTCTTACAAAGAATGGTCACTTAGATTGTTACTTTTGTCTCAACGGTAACCGAAAGTGAAACTAGCTATATTAACAGATGGAATTTTTCCCTTTGCCATAGGGGGAATGCAAAAGCATTCTTTTTATTTGGCAAAATTTCTTGTTCAACAAGGCGCAGATGTGACCTTGGTGCACTGTGTAACGCAAGGAAAAGTTCCAACCAGAGACCAAGTTCTTTCAGCGATGGAGCTCTCTGAAGCTCCTAACCTTAGGATTATTGGCTTTAAATTCCCAAAAGCAGGCTGGTTACCCGGACATTACGTCAAAGAAAACTACCTCTATAGCATTCAAATTTTTGAAGAACTCAAATCTGAATGGAATGAATTTGACTTCATTTACGCCAAAGGCTTCTCTGCATGGCACTTATTGAGCAAGAAGCGAAAAGGAAAGAAATTACCTCCCATCGGAGTTAAGTTCCATGGTTATGAAATGTTCCAGCCCGCTCCCAGTTTCCGGGTCAAAATGGAGCATTACCTTCTAAGAGGTCCTGTTAAGTTCAACAACATCAATGCAGATTACATCTTTTCGTATGGTGGAAAGATCACTGAATTGGTTCGAAAAGAATTCAAAACGAATCTGAGTAACATCATAGAACTCCCTACTGGAATTGAAGCCGCATGGTGCATAGATGCGCCCGTAGAAAAGGTGAATTCAGTCCGGAAATTCATCTTCATTGGTAGATTTGAAAGAAGAAAAGGGATTGAGGAGCTGAATCAAGTGCTTCGTTCTTTACCAAAAGAAACACCGTTCTCTTTTGACTTTATTGGGCCAATTCCACCGAGTCAATACATCAAAGATGACCGCATTATCTACCACGGAAAGATGATGGAAAAGAAGAAAATCCAAGCCATTTTGGATCAGGGCGATGTTCTGGTCACACCTTCTCACTCTGAGGGTATGCCCAACGTGATTATGGAAGGAATGGCACGCGGACTGGCAGTGATTGCCACAGACGTTGGTGCTGTTGCCGCTCAAGTAAACGAAGAAAATGGATGGCTCATTCAACCAGCGAACATAGCTGCGTTGAACGAATCAATTTTAGAAGCTATTGAATGCTCTGACGCCGTTTTACTAAGAAAACGCAATGCCTCCCTTGAACGTGTGAAAAACCAATTCACATGGGAAGATGTGGCAAAAGAAACGCTAGAAAAAATCAAAGCTATTGTCTAAAAAAACACGAAATAGCGTCTATTTTCCTGGGCTGAACGGACTGCGGTTTTTTGCTGCCATTGCAGTGGTGCTCACCCACATTGAACTCATGAAGAAACTCATGAGGAACATCTATCCGTTTGATCATGCCTGGATTGATCTTTGGGGACCTTGGGTAACAGGTGTAAATACAGGGTTACCTGTTGTACCTGATTATCCTTTCAAAACAATCATTGAAGATCCTGTGGTGAGATGGCACCACCCTATCTTTTCAGAGGCCGGCCCATTAGGGGTTGTGTTTTTCTTTGTGCTCAGCGGCTTTCTGATTACGTACCTTCTTTTGGCAGAGAAAGACACGCATTGGAAAATCAACATCAAGGCGTTCTATTGGCGAAGAATCTTACGTATTTGGCCATTGTACTTTTTCATCTTCATCCTTGGATTTCTTGTATTGCCTTTGATTCCTGCATTCTTCGTACCCTATCAAAGCTCTGCTTTTGGCATTTCACCTGATGGCTTGTTAATACCAAGTGACGGAAGTTTCTGGGGCACATTTTTTTGTTACCTCTTTATACTGCCCAATTTAGCTACTGCTATTTACGGGTCTTTCCCAGCCATTGGCCAAAGCTGGTCTATTGGAGTAGAAGAACAGTTTTACCTCGTTTGGCCGCTCTTACTGCGAAAAACAAAACGACCTTTTGTGGTCATGGTCATCTTTTTTCTCTTCTTTTTGTGTCTGAAGGCTTTTATTGTTTTAGCTGGAGATTTCGTCACATCTGAGTGGTGGGATATCGCGAAAAAATTCTTCGCCATGAGTAAACTCGAATGCATGGCAATGGGTGGAATTGGAGCTTGGGTCTTGTATAAAAAGAAAGATGATTTCCTAAAGCTCATCTATCATCCATTGATTCAAGTGGGAGCATATTTGAGTGTTGGTGGACTATTGTATTTCACTCCGGCAGTCTTCCAGAATGTTATTCACCTTGCGTATGGGGTTGTTTTCCTCATCATTATCATTAACGTAAGTTCCAATCCGAAATCAATTTTCAAATTTGAGCATAAATGGCTGAACTCACTTGGCCGCATTTCCTTCGGTATTTACATGTACCATATGCTTATTATCATTGGGATACTTAGCTTGGTCATTAATTTTGTTCCTAAAGAAAATGCCAATGCTCTTTGGGTAAACTTGATCATCTATTCAAGCACCATTGGACTGACAATTGTTGTTTCGTACCTTTCGTATATGTATTTCGAAAAACGCTTTATTAAGAAAAAGAAGAAATACACAAAGGTCATTAGTGGAGACGAGGCCAAGGAGCAATGAACGAAAATAAATACAGCAGATTTCTAATTGGGCTCACCATTTTTTTGAGCTCCTATATCCTTTTTAAAAGACCTTTTGAAGGATACATCACTTACATTGTAATGGTGATTTTCTTCCCTGTCTTTATTTCTAAATACGGGCTACCGAAAATCCCTTTGCTCATCTTTGCACCGCTCCTAGTTTCAGGTTGGATTAACATTCAAATTGGGGAAAACGAGCCCGGCCTGTTCTTTAAGATTTTCATTGGATTGTTCTCGTCAGTTCTGTTCTATCGCTATGTATTAGAAGCCTTTAAGTTTGACGTGAATGACCTCTTCAAATTATACATCCGCGGGGCGCTGATTGTGTCTATCATTGGTTTCTTCCAAATAGCCAGCTTCTTCGTCGGATTCACACCCGGTTATGACTACGGATGGTTTTTGAATAAGTGGGGTGTTAGTCCCGGTGGATTTGGAATCAGAATGAATTCAATCTTTTCTGAGCCCGCTTATTTTGCGGGTGTAGTTGGGCCAGCATTCTTTGTGGCCATCTACAACGTTTTGATGAAGAAACAAGCCTACATGACCAAGATGCAATCTTACATCATCATTGGCGCCTACCTATTGACGTTTTCCTCACTCGGAATTATCTCCATCTTCGTGGCAGCATTGCTGCTGCTTATGAATTATGGTTTTGTTAGATATGCGATTTTTGTAGGTCCAATTTTGTATCTCGGTTACATCTATGCGTACTCAGAGCTTGACGAATTTAGAGACCGAGTAGATGGAACGGTCACGGCCTTCAGTGGTCAAGGGCCTGTTGATTTGAATGAAATCCACGGCTCCAGTTTCGTGCTCTATAACAACTATGTAATTGCATTAGAAAACTTTAAGAAAAATCCGTTTTTCGGAACGGGGCTTGGCTCCCACCCCTTGGCCTTTGAAAAATACTCTTTGACCAACGCCCCTGGGATGATTGATCTGAACTTTAACAAGGCAGATGCCAACTCTATGCTTCTCCGGCTACTTTCTGAAACTGGGCTTTATGGTGTTCTATTCATGCTCGGTTTCGTATTCTACAATGTTGTACCTCGAAACAAGTCAGCCAATGAAACCAACTGGCTCATTTCAAATGGAATTCTCGTAGTAATCATCGTTTATTTGATGAGGCAAGGACATTACTTCATCAATGGTTTTCCCTTTTTCTTATGGGTCTATTATTACGTTCGGAAATACAATGACTGGATGATTGAAAATCCTGAAGATGCGCTTTTGCAAGAAGAAGAAGAAGAAGAGTTCAATCAAATTGAAGAGGAAGAGACCAAACCAACGCTAGCACAAGGATCATGAAAAAAATTCTCTTTCTCTACACTGAGTTAGCTGAATATGTGCTCGCTTCTATGCAGGCCTTGCAAGAACATCAGGTTGAACTCCACATTGTTCGTTGGCCGGTCAACTCTGAAGCTCCTTTTGAATTTCGCAAATTGGATGATGTTTCTATCTATGACCGAAGCACGTTCACTGATGAAACCCTTTTAGCATTCGCACAGGACCTTCAACCTGACTTGATTCTGACCTCTGGGTGGATTGACAAAGGATATCTAAAAGTAAACAAGGTTTGGCATCAAAAATGCCCTACAGTTTTACTTTTAGACAACCAATACACGGGGGATCTAAAGCAAAAAATTGCTGCACTAATTTCGCCCTTTTGGATCAAAACAAAATTTTCACATGCTTGGGTGCCTGGCAATCCCCAGTTTGCCTTCGCCAGAAAATTAGGCTTCAAAAAAGAGCACATTCGCACAGGTTTTTATTGCGCAGATACTGAACTTTTTACCGCATTTTCAGCCAACCATCCCGAACGGGAAACCAGCCTTCCAAAGCGATTCATTTACATTGGTAGGTACATCGATTTTAAGGGCGTTGAAGAGTTGTGGGAAGCATTTACGGCCTTTCGAAAAGTGCACCCCGAATGGGAATTGATCTGCATTGGTACAGGTGATCTATGGGAACAACGCACCACCACTGAAGGAATAAAACACCTTGGCTTCATTCAGCCTGCAGACCTCCCTGAGCAGCTTTCGAAAGCAGGGGTATTCGTCTTACCCAGTAGAAAAGAACCTTGGGGAGTGGTCATACATGAAATGGCCGCCGCCGGATTCCCTCTGATTTGCAGCAACACCATTGGTGCCGCCACACGTTTTCTTGAAGAAGGTAAAAACGGATTTAGCTTTAAACCACATACAACGTCTGCTATTCAAGAGGCAATGGATAAAATGGCCAAACTCACTGATGAGGAGCGAAGTACTATGGGAGCGCACAGTAAACAGCTCGCAAAGGAATTAACTCCTGATAAATGGGCCACTACATTGTTGTCTTTCTTCCCTTAAAAGAGGAAAAGGCTCAGTAGAATCAATTAACTTCGAAGCATGCCGAACATCTTAGTTACTGGGGGTGCTGGATTTATTGCCAGCTCACTTGCTGAAAGACTTGCTGAAGACCCGAAGAATCAGGTCGTTATTGTTGACAATTTTGTCACCGGCAAACGACTCAATATTCCAACTTCCGTCAATGATAACATCACATTTATCAAATGCGATGTGAATGATCTTCAGGATATTTCTGCTATTTTCTTCGGCTGGAAGTTCGATTATGTATTCCATTACGCAGCACTAGTAGGCGTGCAACGGACGCTAAAAAACCCCGTTCGGGTAATGAACGATTTAGACGGAATTAGAAACGTACTTAGTTTGTGCAAAAACACCGGTGTCAAACGAATCTTCTACTCCTCTTCTTCTGAAGTTTACGGTGAGCCTTTTGAATCTCCGCAAAACGAAAAAACAACTCCGCTCAACTCAAGACTTCCCTACGCAATTGTAAAAAATGCAGGAGAAGCATGGCTAAGAGCCTATCACAGTGAGTACGGACTGGAGTACACCATCTTTCGGTTTTTCAACACCTACGGTCCTCGTCAAAGCGAAGATTTTGTTATTTCAAGATTCATCGCTAAAGCACTGGCAAACGTACCAATCACAATTTACGGTGATGGCTTTCAAACGAGAACCTTCTGCTTCATTGCTGACAATACGCATGCATGCGCACAAATCTTCGAAGAAGGAAAGTACATCAATGACGTTGTAAACATTGGTTCAGACAAAGAAATAACCATCCTTGAATTGGCCACAATTATTATTCGACTTACCGATAGCACATCTGAAATCATCCATCTCCCCCCCCTTCCTGAAGGAGATATGTCAAGAAGAAAACCTGACATCACCAAAATGAAAACTGTTCTCAAGTCTGATCTAACGAGCTTAGAAAACGGACTGAAATCTGTAATTGAATCATACAAGCCTGTTTCTGATGTGCGGAATTAATGGAATCCTCGGCCTAAGGGGGATCAACAACCCTTCAATCACCATTGAAAAAATGAATACGCGTCTCGCCCATCGCGGACCAGATTCAGAAGGCGTTTTTATTAATGATGCCGTAGCTTTAGGTCACCGCAGACTTTCAATCATTGACGTTTCAGATGCAGGAAATCAACCGTTTCACAGCGCTGACGGAAAACTAACCATGGTTTTCAATGGCGAAGTGTACAATTACCTAGAGTTAAAAGCAGAACTTGATACGTCCAGTTTTAAAACAAAGACCGATACCGAAGTTGTGCTGGCAGCCTATGCGAAATGGGGCATCGACTTTCTTTCGAAACTAAATGGCATGTTCGCCTTGGCCATTTGGGATGAAGAAAACAGACAGCTCATCCTTGCTAGAGACCGCATTGGCATTAAGCCGCTCTACTATCATTTCAGAGAAGACGGAGTCGTTTTCTCATCAGAAATCAGATCACTTCTGGCCAGTGAATTGGTTCCGAAAAACCTGGATTCAAATTCAGTGATAGACTACCTGCGCTACCAAACTGTTCATGGGCCAAATACCATTTTGGAGGGCGTACATCTTTTGGAAGCGGGACATTTCATGGCATTTACAGAAAGTGAACACATACATCAACAATACTGGGACCCCTCATCTATTGAGTTGATAGATGCTCCAAGGCCAGAGTTACTGTCAAACATCAAAGAAAAGCTGCAGCGAAGTGTTGAACTAAGAATGCGCGCTGATGTGCCGTTCGGGGCCTTTCTATCAGGCGGGATAGACTCCAGCGCCATTGTTGGGCTAATGTCTTCTGTGACAGAACATCCGGTAAGCACATTTTCAGTAACCTTTGATGAAAGTGCGTTTTCAGAGGCACGCTATGCGCAGCTCATTGCCAAAAAATTCAACACGAAACATACCGAAATCAAACTTACGCCCACTGATTTCCTTGAACTGGTTCCTGCCGCTCTAGCGGCAATGGACCATCCGAGTGGTGACGGACCGAATACATACATCGTAAGCAAGGTCACCAAAGAATCTGGAATCACCATGGCCCTTTCTGGTCTGGGAGGCGATGAATTGTTCGCTGGGTATTCGATCTTCAAACAGGCCGTAGACTTACTAGATAAAAGGTGGCTGCAGAGTTTCCCGAAAACATTTCGTAGAGCAGCAGGTAGTGCTATAAACCTAATGAAACCTGGGATTGCTTCGCGAAAGAAGGCCGCCATCCTGATCCAAGACTACTTCGACCTAGAATACATTTACCCTTTCTATAGGTTAGTACTGGAAGACGACCAAATCAATGGGTTAGTAAATGAACCCGTTAAAACCCCCAACTTCACCCACCGGTACTTAAAGGAAATACTTGCCCCAAAAATGCCTGGGTTTCAGCTCCCCTATCTGAGCAAAATTTCACTTGCTGAAATGGGCACCTACATGCAAAACGTTCTACTGAGAGACTCAGACCAAATGAGCATGGCCCATTCTCTTGAAGTACGCGTGCCGTTTCTTGACCACAACTTGGTTGAGTATGTCCTGGGAATCAATGACCAACAAAAATATCCACACACGCAAAAAGAATTAATGACCGAAGCCCTTGGCGATCTACTCCCAAGGGAAATCATTGACCGCCCGAAGATGGGATTTACCCTCCCTTGGGAACATTGGATGAAAAACGAACTCAAAGACTTTTGCTCAGATCGACTTGCAAAACTTGGAAAACGTCAGCTCTTCAATGAAAAGGGGATTCAAAAATTATGGATGCGTTTCCTGAAAGGAGATAAACACATTACGTGGTCACGCGTTTGGCCACTTGTTGTTTTGGCGCAATGGCTAGAAGACAATCAAATTGACTGAAACAAAAAACATACTCGTTTTCATAGATTGGTATCTACCTGGTTACAAAGCAGGTGGTCCCATACAATCTATCGCTAATTTAGTGGACAAACTGCCCCATCATTTCTGGATTGTCACTTCCCTTTTTGACCACAATAGCAGCACCCCATACGAAGACATCGAGGAGGCAACTTGGATCAGACGAAGACCAAATGAACACGTAATTTACTTCGGTGCCGGAGGCCCAAGCAGTAAGGCTATGAAAAGCATTCTGAAGGAACAGGTTTATGATGCCATCTATTTAAATAGTTTGTTCAGCACCACCTATGCCATTAAACCATTGTGGGCGGGAAAAAAACTAGGACTCACTAACAAAATCGTAATCGCTCCAAGAGGCATGCTCAAATCTGGTGCCCTCTCAGTTAAGTCTAAGAAAAAGGTCGCCTTTCTGCGCGGGGCGAAGACAATTGGACTCTACAGCGGAATTACTTGGCACGCGACCAACAAGGTTGAAGAACAAGAAATCCTCAGTACTTTCGGCAAAAAAACAAAGATTAAGATTGCTCCTAATTTACCCAGAAACCACCAGCAACGCGGTCAGACACCTTTCAAAAAGGAAGGAGAAATGCGGTTGATTACTGTTGCACGTGTAAGCAGTGAAAAAAACATTCTTGGCGGAATTGAATTTCTATCAACATTGGAAACGGGAAACATTGAATGGACCATTTATGGCACCTTGCAAGATGAAGCTTACCTCGAGAAGTGCCAGAAAGCCGCTGCCAAAATAAAGATGTTGACCCTTCATTTCAAAGGTGAGATTCACCCTACAGCAATTCCAGAAGCACTTCAGCAACATCATTTCTTTTACTTACCTACTTTAGGTGAGAATTACGGACATGCCATTGCAGAAGCTTTTTTAAGCAGTGTTCCCGTTATCATCAGCAATAAAACGCCTTGGCAACAGCTAGAAGAAAGAAAAGCTGGCTGGTCATTGAGCTTAGAAAAAGGACCCTTTAATAAAGTATTAGAAAATTGTTTGAATATGGATCATGACTCCTACTTAACTTGGGTAGAGGGCGCCAGAACACTCGGGTTGGAAATCACCAATGATCACTCCACGATTCAAGCGAACGAAAACTTATTTAAAAACCATGAATGAAGCCAAGAGCACAGATCTAAGCACATTCAACAATAGTTGGTACAACCCTGGCTCCCCTGTGCGCAGAGCATTGTGGTACGTTATTAATGTAGCCTTTTTCTTGAATCCTCTTTTCCCTTTCTCAAGTCTTAAATGCCGTTTGTTAAGGTTATTTGGTGCTAAAATTGGAAAAGGAGTGGTCATCAAACCGCGTGTGAATATAAAACACCCCTGGATGCTTAGCATAGGAGATCACACTTGGATTGGTGAGCAAGCCTGGATAGATAACCTAGGCCAAGTTACAATTGGAAAAAATGTTTGTCTTTCGCAGGGAGTAATGCTCTTGTGCGGAAATCACAATTACAAAAAAGCATCTTTCGATCTCATTGTGGGAGATATTCTGCTTGAAGATGGGGTTTGGATTGGCGCTCACTCAGTTGTTTGCCCCGGGGTAAGCTGTGCCGCACATTCCATTCTATCTGTAAACTCAGTAGCCACGAAAAACCTTGAGGAACTTGGGATCTATCAAGGCAATCCGGCGCAGTACCTCCGAAAAAGAAACATTGAATCATGAAAGTTTCAATTATCACAATTGCCTACAACAGTGCTGAGACCATTCAAGACACCATCAAATCTGTTTTAGCTCAAGACTATCCTAATTTGGAATACATTGTTGTTGATGGTGGCTCCAAAGACAACACAATGGAAATTGTGAATGCCCACAAACTGAGTATTTCGAAAGTCATCAGTGAACCTGACAAAGGCATTTATGACGCTATGAACAAAGGGGTAAAGCTCGCTTCTGGTGACGTTATTGGCATTCTGAATAGTGATGACTTCTATGCAGACAACAGCGTCATCAGTGATGTAGTAGCAAAATTCGCAGAATCCAATGCCGACGCAATTTATGCAGACCTCACTTACGTTGACCGCAACAATACAGACAAGGTAATTCGTTATTGGAAAGCAGGAAGCTACAAAACTGGCCAGTTCCTAAAAGGATGGATGCCGCCGCACCCCACGTTCTTCTTAAAGTCAGAGCTTTACGAAAAACACGGCATTTACAGCACTGAGCTTAAATCAGCTGCTGATTATGAATTGATGCTGAGAATGATTCACAAGCATCAAATTAAAGTAGACTACCTCCCCAGAGTAATTACCTTAATGCGTGAAGGGGGTGAAAGCAACGTTAGCTTGAAAAACAGAATTAGAGCGAACAAAGAAGACCGCAAAGCATGGAAAATGAATGGTCTTAAAGCTCATCCACTGACCTTATTCAGAAAGCCACTTTCTAAACTTTCCCAGTTTATTAAGAAGTAAGCATGTGCAATTGCTCCAAGCGCATAGCAGCTAGAAGCGAAGAACAAATTTCAATCTAGATTTAGATCAAAAAAAAAGCGACCAATTGGTCGCTTTTTTAAATTTCTTCAGCCGTCCTTCTTAGAACTTAGCACGTGATTTACGTGAGCCCGTTCTGTTACGCAACCAACTGTATTTCTTTCTGTAGAAGTTACTACTTCCACGAATCACTTTTCCAATTGTAAACTGAGATGTTAAGAAACCATCATTCTGAGAAGAGTCTCCACGTTTCGTGGCGAATCCTTCTTGGTATGAGTGATCGTTTACTGAACCAGAGTTGATAGGATCAGCAATAAAATCAATGATTGTTTGATTTGTTTGACTACTGAATGTTACAGCGGCGGCGGCCTCACTCGTATTACCACCCAAACGCTCACGGATCAATTCTGGATCAGCGTAAGTGGTTGACAAATCATCTATGTAGTCAGTAAAGGTTGTTCGGTAAGAAATTTCCCATCCGATTCTCCATTCTTTGTTGAATGTAAAATACAGACCTATACCTGCAGGAATTGCAAGTCCGATGGTCTCGTACTCCTCATCTTGTCCTTCGGTTCTCCATCCGCGCAGATCGTGCCACACCGCAGCATCGAATTCACCCGTTGGATCACTCAAAATTTGTCCTTGAGGATTGTGTCTAAAGGCAGATAGACCTCCAAAGACATACAATCTGAAATCAGGATTGTAATATCCTTTCCCACCTACGTCATTGTCATAGAAAACAGTAAACTCACCTCTCAATCCCAATTCGAACATGCGGTTGCGGAAATTCAAGTTTCTTGCAACACGTGCTGGATTGGTAGAAATATTGTCTGCGTCATTGACCTGCAAATAAGTGAAATTTGCCGCAAGAGAAAAACGCTTTGAAGCCTTGTAGCGGCCGTATGCACCAATTGCAATATTGGTCTGACCCAAATGCATGTCCCACGGAACAAAATCTCTTCCGATATCAGCCTGACCACCAATATCACCGAGGTAATTTGCGCCCCCGATAGCCAATCCGTACTCCCATTTGTACTGGGCGTCGGCGTTACTTGTTACGAAAAGTAGTATGGCTACGTATAGTAGTCTCTTCATTACCAAAGGTTTAAGTTTCGGTTAAAGAACAAAAATAGTGCTTTACCCTCAGTTTCAAAAACTTCAGGGCAATTCTTTCTCAATATTCTTTCTCTTCAAGCTTGATTTGAACAGTACATTCGTTCTACGAAATGTCTTACAAATTGTTCAGATCAATCTCAAAATGAACCGTATAAATCAACTATTAGGAACCAAACACCCCATCATACAAGCAGGAATGGTCTGGTGTTCAGGTTGGGAATTAGCTTCAGCTGTTAGCCTGGCCGGTGGCTTAGGGGTCATTGGATCTGGATCAATGTATCCTGAAGTTCTTACCCAGCACATTAATAGATGCAAGGAAGCTGGAGTGACCAATTTCGCTGTCAACATCCCGTTGCTCTACCCACAAATTGAAGACCACATTAAAACAATTATCCAACAGCAAGTACCTATTGTGATTTCCAGCGCTGGAAACCCAAAAACATGGACAAAAACGCTTCAATCTGAAGGGATTAAGGTTATCCATGTGGTTTCCTCTGCGAAGTTCGCTTTAAAATCTCAAGATGCAGGTGTTGATGCGGTTGTTGCAGAAGGATTTGAAGCTGGCGGACACAATGGAAGAGAAGAAACAACAACCCTTTGCTTAATTCCTGAGGTGGTTGAAGAACTTGAAATCCCGGTCATTGCTGCAGGAGGCATTTCCGATGGGAAATCGATGCTCGCGACCATGGTTCTGGGTGCAGAGGGCGTTCAAGTAGGCAGTAGATTTGTAGCTTCAATGGAGTCTTCTGCACACATCCATTTCAAACATGCTGTGATTGAGGCCAAAGCGGGGGGAACGGAACTTTCATTGAAGACGCTTACACCGGTAAGGCTGCTCAAAAACCACTTCCACACGTTGATCAGAAATGCAACTCAAAAAGGCGCATCGGAAGATGAACTTCGCTTGATCCTTGGCAAGGGAAGGGCGAAGAAAGGAATGTTTGAGGGGAACCTGACAGAAGGGGAACTAGAAATCGGGCAGATTTCTTCTCGACTGAACGAAATCTTGCCCGCGGCAACCATCATTGATCAATTCATTCGTGAATATGACGCTGCAGGAGGAAGAAAACTGGGTAGCTATTTTGACTTCTAAGGCAACCTAATAGGAGTGATATAGGTCTATTGAGTAGAAACAAGAGACTCTAAATACTCACTTTGAATGAAATAGTCTCTATCAAAACTCGTTATCTCTGAAGATGCATTAATTTTGTGCCTTAACAATGCAAAAACACTTTTTACATATAGCGCTAATATGGGGTCTTTTGCTAGGAACTCTTGCTTCCTTTGCACAACTCAATGCGCCAGAAATCGAATGCATAACCATTGCTCTAACTGGCGAAATAACGATCACTTGGAATCAGCCAGTTGATCCTCTTGGGGAGTTCACGGGGTATGAACTTTTTCAATTTGACCCAAGCACGAACACTTCAACGTCTGTTGTTACGATCGCTAATTACAACTCAACTAATTATGTCCCCGCAGGTCTAAATGGAAACACCCAGCCATACTGCTTCTTCTTGCAAACGAACTCATTCGATGGTGCCAACCAAGTCTCAGCCCCAGGAGAAACGATGTGCTCCATTTTCCTTCAAGCAGTTCCAGGATTAACCCCTGGCATTGTTGATATATTCTGGAATCTCCCATACATAGCAGCACAACCGGCTAATGGCATTTACACCATTTACATGGAGTATCCTGCTGGCACTTGGTCTGAAATTGCAAACATCCCCGCAGACCCTGTCCTAAACATCTATTTCTATGAAGTTACAGTTTGCTCAGCTCAATTAAACTTCCAATTGCGCTACTCGAACGGTGGCATTTGCAATTCCTTTTCGAACATTGATGGCGGGGTTTTTCAGGATCAAATAGACCCTTCCGCCCCCGTATTCACCTCTGTTTCTGTAGACAGCTTAACGAATGACGCCACCCTGAACTGGAACGCACCTCCGCAAGCAGATGTAAGCGGATACATCATTTATGAATGTGTTGCTGGAATATCGAACCCAGTCGCTTTAGACACCATCTTCGGCGGAAATATCACCAATTGGATTTGGGATGCTTCCGTTTTTGGAGGCACATCTCAGGCTGACTTGGCACCTGAGTCATTTAACATCGCTGCATTTGACAGTTGTTTTGTTTCCGCAGGGAATCCAGATCCAGGCCCAGGAAATCTATCATGCACTTCTACCCTCTTTCTAGTTGCCAACATCACGGCATGCCAAGACGACGTTGATTTAACCTGGACGCCTTACACAGGATGGGACACCGGTGTTTCGTTCTATGAAATTTATGCCCAAGAAGAGCCCATTCCCTTCTCTGGAGTTTACAACCCTTCAGAAGTGATTGGAATTGTAAATGGCAGCGATAATACATTCGTTCATGAAAATGCAAATCTTGGAAGTTCTTATCGTTACAGAGTGCGGGCCTATTCTAGTGGGACTGGTTATGAATCAGCCTCGAACACTCGAGTTGTAACACTTTTCTACCCCCAATCTCCAATCCAAACTTATTTAAGCAGGGCTTCGGTAAACGGTCCAAATGAGGTCGAAATCAGGGTTAAATTAGATGCTACCGTTGGTACTCCTCACGTGTATATACTGGAAAAACTGATGTCTTTCTCCAATACGTTCGAACCAATTGACGCTCAAGAAACCCTCGGGGATATTGAAATACTTTTTTACGATGCTGATGTTGACACGAAGGAATTGAGTTATACCTATCGCATTCGAATAGAAAACAATTGCGGTGATTCTGTGGGCACAACAAACATTGGAAAAACAATGCTCTTGGATGGTTTTTCCAACAAAGAAAGACTTGTAAACAACATCAACTGGAGTCCATACCAAGAATGGGACGAAGGCGTCTTTGAATATCAAATCTTTAGAAGAATAGATGGCACTGAGTTCCCAACTTTGCTAGAACAAATTTCAGGCACGCAAACAAGCTTTGAAGATGATGTTGCTGATTTATTATTCACGAAAGGTGACTTTTGTTATACCATCGTTGCGATTGAAGAAAGCAATGGAATCTCAATTCCAGACGCTGCATTTTCAAATGAGCTTTGCATCACCCAAGACCCTGTAATCTGGACACCAAATGCATTTGTTGTAGATGGCTTCAACAAAGTCTTTAGGCCTGTTATCTCGTTTGCAGACTTCGACAATTATCAGCTTGAGGTTTACAGCAGATGGGGTGATATTTTATTCACTACTACAGACATCCAAGAAGGATGGGATGGCACTTTTAAAGGCACTTTGGTTCCCGAAGGTCTTTACGCATTCTATATTTACATCGCTGATGGTGCGGGAAGAGTGTATGAGGAAAGGGGAACTGTCACAATGCTAATCAACGGCATCGATTAAGATTCTGTAAGGTTGGCAAAATCGTTACCTTTGCAAAACTTTTTTCGATCTATCAACACCAAGTAAGAACAGAATGGCTTTTAACGTATCAGACAAAGTCGTAGGAGAAGGATTAACCTATGACGACGTGTTGCTCATACCTGCTTTTTCACAGGTACTCCCTAGAGACGTGAACGTTTCTTCTCAGCTAACCCGAAATATTCGCTTAAATAACCCAACTGTTTCGGCAGCTATGGATACCGTTACGGGATTCAGAATGGCAATCGCTATGGCGCGTCAGGGTGGAATCGGTGTGATTCATAAGAACATGACCATTGCTGAACAGGCGAATGAAGTGCGCAAAGTAAAACGTTCTGAAAGCGGCATGATTCAAGACCCTGTGACTTTGAATGAAGGCGCTGTGGTAGGCGATGCATTGCAGCTAATGGCTGAACATAAAATTGGAGGCATCCCTGTTATAAATGGGGAAGGGATTCTTGTTGGTATTGTAACCAACCGTGACCTCCGTTTTGAAAAAGACAACGCGCGTCCCATTAAATCGGTTATGACAAGCGAAAATATTGTCACCGCAAAAGAAGATACTGACCTTGAAAAGGCTGCTGCAATCCTTCAACAGCATAAAATCGAAAAACTTCCTGTTGTTGATCAAGATAACCGTCTGGTTGGCCTGATTACCTACCGAGATATTCTCAAGTTGGTGGAATACCCGCACAGTTGCAAAGACCAGTTCGGTCGTCTTCGCGTTGCTGCCGGTGTAGGCGTAACATCTGACACCTTAGAACGCACAGAAGCGCTAGTGAAAGCGGGGGTTGACGCATTGGTTGTTGACACTGCTCACGGACACAGTCAAGGCGTTCTTGACACCTTGAAAAGCATCAAAACAAAATACCCGAATCTTGAAGTCATCTGCGGAAACATTGCCACAGGTGCTGCTGCCAAAGCCCTCGTAGAATGCGGTGCTGATGCTGTTAAGGTTGGGATTGGTCCCGGTTCAATATGCACTACGCGCATCATTGCAGGTGTTGGAGTTCCCCAACTCTATGCTGTAATGGAAGTAGCAAAAGCACTTGAAGGAACGGGCGTACCTTTGATCGCAGATGGAGGAATTCGTTTTACAGGTGATATTGTGAAGGCACTAGCTGCCGGAGCTAGCACTGTAATGATTGGCTCAATGCTCGCCGGAGTGGAAGAATCTCCCGGTGAGACCATCATTTACGAGGGAAGACGATTTAAATCTTACCGCGGCATGGGATCCATTGAAGCCATGCAAAAAGGTTCAAAAGATCGTTACTTCCAAGACACAGAAGACGACATTAGTAAGCTTGTCCCCGAGGGGATTAGCGGACGCGTTCCTTACAAAGGCTCTGCAGGAGAAGTTCTGTATCAAATTATTGGTGGCTTGCGGGCAGGAATGGGTTATTGTGGCTCCGCAGACATCGAAGAACTGCAAAAGGCAAAATTTGTGCGTATTACAAATGCAGGAATCAAGGAAAGCCACCCACACGATGTTTTCATCACCCGTGAAGCTCCTAATTACAGCTTAAGATAGTGTTGTTCTTCTTTTTAACAATGTTGTACTTTTGCACGTTACTACCAAAAATGCTAAAAAAAATGAATTCATTGAATCGTCTGTTTACGCTCTTATTTGTACTTGTCTTGTCTGCGAGCTCATTTGCTCAAAATGAATTAGACATCGTTCTTACCGTTGGTGATGAGAATGTTACAAAAACTGACTTTGAAAGTATTTTCAGAAAAAACAATAGAGACTCTGTGGTTACTGCAGCTGCTCTAGATGAATACATGGAATTGTTTATCAATTTCAAATTGAAAGTCAAAGAAGCCCGTGAAGAAGGATTGGACACAAATGCCTCATTCATTAGAGAACTTCAAGGATACAGAACCCAACTAGCTCGTCCGTACTTGATTGACAACGAACTATTAGATGAGCTTATTCAAGAAGCTTACAAAAGAACTGGTGAAGAAGTTCGCGCTAGTCATATCCTCATAAAATGCGATGCCAACGCGCAACCTGAAGACACGGTTAGAGCGCACAATCGGATCAATGAATTGCGCAAGCGCATCATTGGCGGGGAAGACTTCACAACTGTTGCAAAATCAAAAGGTGGGTCAGAAGACCCTTCTGTTCGTGACAACGACGGAGACCTTGGTTACTTCACTGCCTTTCAAATGGTTTATCCTTTCGAAAATGCAGCATTCAAAAGCGAAGCTGGAGAGATTTCACCAATCATTCGCACACGTTACGGATTCCATATTCTAAATATTACTGATAAACGCGCAGCGCGAGGTGAGGTTAAAGTGTCTCACATTATGATTCGCAATAAAGACACGAAAGATCCCGTAGCAATGAAAGAAACGGAGACGAAAGCAAGAGAAATTCATCAGAAATTGATTGACGGATCTGATTTCTCTGAGCTTGCAATGCGTTTCTCTCAAGACGCAAGCACGTCTAAAAGCGGCGGAGAACTTCCTTGGTTCGGCACAGGTAAAATGGTTGAAGAATTTGAAGATGCTAGTTTTGCTCTTACTGAAAACGGACAAATCTCTGAGCCCATTGAATCATCTTATGGATGGCACATTATTAAAAGGCTAGACTACCGTCCGGTTCCTTCTTTTGAAGAAGTAGAAGTTGATCTTCGTAAAAAAGTAAGTCGTGACTCACGCTCTGAACTAACAAAGCGCTCATTCCTGAATAAGCTCCGCACGGAGTATGGTGCTCAACCAAACAAGAAGGCGTTGAAGCTCATTTACAAAGCAGCGCAAGATGACAGTGCTTTTGTAAATGGAAATGGCATTGAAATCTCGAAACTGAGTAAACTTGAAAAAGAACTCTTCTCTATTGATGGCAATGTTCATACGGCCAAGGACTATTACAACTACTTAAACAGCATTACCATCCGCAAGCGCGACCTCAATGGCAATCAAATTGTAGACGAAAAGCTTGAGGCATATCTAGACAGAGAACTTCTGGCTTATGAAGACAGCAAGCTTGAGTCTAAGTACAACGACTTCCGTCTTTTGATGAACGAATACCATGATGGGATTCTTCTTTTCGAACTTACAGATCGTAAAGTTTGGTCCAAAGCAGTAAAGGATTCAGTGGGTCTTGTAAACTTCTATGAATCTAACAAGAACGAATTCATGTGGAAAGAGCGCGCTGCTGCAACTGTCTACACATGCGCCAATGCGAAGATCGCCAAGCAACTCAAAAAACTATTGAAAAAAGGGAAAACAGATGCTGAAATTCGCACCGAACTGAACAAAGACTCATCACTGAACCTAAGCACTGAGTCTGGGACTTGGGAACGAAGCAAAAACGATCTCCTTGAAAAAGCACAATGGGAAACTGGACTGTCTTCGAACATTGAACACAATGGGCAAATCGTTGTAATCAATTTCACTGAAATCCTTGCTCCTACACCAAAGCAATTGAACGAAGCAAAAGGTATGATCACAGCTGAATACCAAAACTTCTTAGAGCAAGAATGGATCAAAGGTCTTCGCAGCAAGTATAGTTACAAGGCCAATCCTTCTGTTCTCCATTCAATCAAGTAGGATTAGTGCGAAATATCGGAGTCTATGTTTTTCTTTTAACTGCTTTCATTTCCTGCCAAACAGCTCAACCCGAAAACCAGGTTGAAGAAGGAATTGCTGCCTTGGCTTATGGAAAGCGATTGTCTTGGGACGAAATAGCCTCCATTGTGCCTGACAATGCCTCAGAAGAAGACAGCTCTGCGTTAGCTGAACGCTTCGTTAATGAATGGCTTAAAGAGCATGCTATTCTGAGTCAAGCCGAAGCAAACCTGAGTGAGGGGGAGAAAAACTTTGACGATGAATTAGCGAACTACAGGAAAAATCTCATCACATTCGCTTACGAGAACAAATACGTCCAACAGCGTCTTGACACTTTTATTTCAGCAGACGAAATCTTTAGTTATTACGAGAGCAATCAGGAAATCTTCGGATTGAAAGACTACATCGTAAAAGTGAAATTCTGTATCCTTCAATCTGAAACACCAAAGCTGAAGAAATTCAGGAAGCTGTTTGAAAGCGATACTTCAGAGGACCTTGTAGCAGTTGAACAATTTTGCGTTGATTATGGGGCTTCTTACTACTTAAACATCGACAATTGGATGTTTTTTGAAGAACTTATTTCGAAAGTTCCACTAGAAACATATAATATCGAGAGTTTTCTCAGAAAAAACCCTAAAGCTGAATTTGAAAAGGGAGATAAGCTTTACTTTGTTCAGGTCTTAGACTATAAGTTCAAAGATAGCGTTTCACCCTTGGACCTTGTCCAAAACCAGATCCGCAGCCTGATCCTGAACAGAAGAAAAAAAGAACTATTAGCGAAAATGCGCGAAGACTTATATAAAAGCGCACTTTCTAGCAAAGAAATTGAAAAACTGTACGAATGAAACAAGTATGCGTAAGTATTGCGCTTCTGCTGTTCTCAGTAATATCTGTAGCACAAACACAAGGAGAAATCATTGATCGAATCATTGGTGTAATCGGTGATGAAATCATCTTGCAAAGTGAACTCGAAAATGATCTTATTCAAATGAAGATGAATGGACAAGACCCTGATGGATTGTCTAAATGCTCTTCATTCGAGCAACTTCTCTTCCAAAACCTATTGCTGAATCAAGCAAGGATTGATAGCCTTGTAGTATCAGAATCTCAAATTCAAGGCACCATTGATCAGCGTCTTGACTATTTCGTTAGCATTTTTGGTACCATTGAGGCTTTTGAAGCAGAATACGGAAAATCAATCGCACAATGGAGATCTGATTTCCATGATCCAATTGAAGAGCAATTGCTTGTTGAGCAAATGAGGGGTACAATTGACCAAACCGTATCTGCCACCCCAAAGGCAGTTCAAGATTTTTACGACATCTTCCCAAAAGACAGTATCCCGCTCATGAGTGAGCAAGTGAAATACAGTCAAATTGCCCTTCAACCTCAGGCCTCTGATGCTGAAATGGAAGCACTTCTAATTCAAGCTGACTCCGTTAGGAACCTAGTTGTAAGCAAACAAATGACCTTCACGATTGCCGCTTTGCGTTATTCGAAAGACCCGGGGTCAAAATACAAGGGTGGCTTGTATGAGAATGTAAGAAAAGGGATGTTCGTCCCTGAATTTGAAGCAGCCGCTTTTTCAACGCCAATCAATGATGTGTCTCCTGTATTCAAAACAACCTTTGGATATCACTTCTTAATGCCAACAGACATTCGCGGTGAGGTTTTCTCTGCGCGACATGTCTTGTTTAGTCCTGAAATTGACGACAACGATATACAAACTGCTTTTTTACTTGTAGACAGCATTGCTGCTGTCATTCGTGCAGATAGCATCTCATTTAATCAAGCAGCTATTCGCTATTCAACTGATGAAGAGACAAGCAACCAAGGCGGTAAAATTTCGAACTATCAAATGGGTGGTATGAAGCACAATGTTGACGAACTTGAAAGAGATGTTTTCCTTGCGCTAAACAATTTGAAAATCGGAGAGATTTCTGAACCTATTTTAAAGGAAGATCCAAGCGGCAATCCATACTATGTCATTTATCATTTGGATGGAAGAATTCCTGCCCACGTAGCAAACCTTCGAGAAGATTACTTGTTATTTAAGCAACAGGCAGAAGCGAAGATGCGTCAAGAAGCCTTCGAGAAATGGGTAGCGAAACGAATTAACTCTACCTACGTAAGAATGCATGATGATTATAACGACTGCACCTATGAATTCCCCTGGATCACAAGCGGTTTATAATTAGAAAAAAGATTTAATAGTACATTTCTGTTGAAACACGAAAAAGATGGCCTCACCAAATTACAGTTCTGATAAAGAAGCACTAGATCAATTAAGAGTCGAATATGCGAAACTCACCGCCGAGATTGGAAAGGTGATTATCGGACAAGATGATGTCATACGTGAGGTGATCATTAGCATTCTTGGAAATGGACACTGTCTGCTTGTAGGAGTTCCTGGATTGGCAAAAACACTTTTGGTGAACACCATCTCTGAAGCGCTAGGCCTTTCATTCAATCGCATTCAGTTCACGCCTGACCTCATGCCTTCAGACATCGTGGGATCAGAGATTCTTGATGAGAACAGAAAGTTCAAATTTGTAAAGGGCCCTCTGTTTTCGAACATCATCCTTGCTGATGAGATCAACAGGACACCTCCAAAAACTCAGGCTGCGCTTCTTGAAGCAATGCAAGAGAAAGCAGTTACTACTGCTGGAAAGACGTTTCCGCTGCCAACTCCTTTCTTCGTTTTAGCAACGCAAAACCCCATTGAACAAGAAGGGACCTATCCCCTACCTGAGGCGCAATTGGACCGTTTCATGTTCAATATTTGGGTTGACTACCCTACCTTCCAAGAAGAGCTCAGCGTTGTAAAAAGCACTACTGGCGGAAGCTCTGCAAAAGTTAATTCGGTTATTGATGCAGAACAAATTGTATTCTTCCAGAACCTGATTCGCAAAATGCCTGTTGCTGACAATGTGATTGAATATGCAGTAACATTGGCTTCGAAGACCCGTCCGGGAAGAGAAATGGCCCCAGAAATGGTCAACAACTTTCTTTCCTGGGGTGCAGGACCACGTGCTTCTCAATACTTGATCATTGGAGCAAAATGCAACGCGGCTTTAAATGGAAAATACTCACCAGACATAGAAGATGTTCAAGCGGTTGCGCTTCCTATACTTCGCCATAGAGTTGTGCGAAATTACAAGGCTGAAGCAGAAGGATATTCTGTAGAACGCATCATCAAAGAGCTGTTCTAGAAAGGCGAAGTTTCTTTAGAATCTTCTCGCTCAAATTATCATCGAAGAATAACGTATATCCGAATATCATTGCGAGTGCAAACTCTGGCAATCTCATTGCTGCGCCTATAAAACCATGGAAAAGTGCCCCCGCTATAAACAATGGAATTCGTGCTTTCCGAAACCAAATGAGCAAAGGAAAAGACAGTTGGTAGATGAGTCCGAAATAGTTCCCCAGATACATTAACCATTTATTCCCAACCAATAAATCACGAAGCCAAACGGGTGTGAAGTGATCAAAATGAAGCGCATAGTATACTGAGCTCCCTTCGAACCATGTTTTTCCTGACAATTTATACATGCCTGCCAGCGCGTAAACTAAAATAAACTGAATTCGACAGGCTAAAAAAGAAAAATTCGTGACCGTTATGCTGAAGATTGACTTGGCCTTCGCATCAACGGGAATGAGGAAAAATGCAAAAAGCTGATACAATATAAATGAGCTATTGAAGGCAGGAATGAATGCGTAATAGAGCATCCAACCAATTAAGAAAACAAGAACCCTCGGTACCCATTTGAATAACCCAAGCAATGAGGCTAGTATCGCGGCCATGTATAGGAAATAAGCCGGCTTCGCGTAAACACGCATGTGGTCTAAAATGTATGCGAAATTCACCTGAACACTTTGCTCAGGATGCGAGGAAAGCCCAATTGAATATGGGCCCCAAATCAAATCACGTAACGGGAAAAAGTACAATGCATTGAGGAGCATGACCGCATAAGCGGCGAATGTAAAAAGGCGCACGGTAGAGGGCGACCTCACCTCTGCAGACATTCTGGAAATATAGCTATCTAGTAACCTCATTTTGGGAAAATATAAATGGGGAATTCAAACTCACGAGGAGCTTCTGCTGGTGTTCCATCGAACGGAGGAGTGAATACGATCCGCATCTTTAACTGCAAAGAATCTGGCCTACTTTGATAAAGAATTTCATGTCTTCGCACAGCCATGTAAAGCACCCGCATGTACGGCACATCGCTTACGATTAAATCATATTGCAAAACCGAATCTTCATTGAAGTATAGATTTCGTCGCATATCAATGGCAAGCAACAACTCAAGCTTTTGCGCTACGTATGGCAACCTTGGATGACGGCTTATGTCGTCAAAATCTTCGGAGGAAGACCATCTAGACCATTCCTCTCCATTTGAAAACCGATAATCCAGTTCATACTGATATTTCTTTACATCTGGAGCAAACAGCTTCCATCCCTGATGAAAATAGGGCACCATATATTGGTTTCGAAGAGCTGTAAGTCTATTCGGCGGGCTAAATTCTAAGCTATATGTGAGCGTGCAAATAAAGTGAAAGAGAAGGTACATGGTCAGTCCCATGACCAACAATTTCGTTGCAGGTTTTATCTCTTTGCTTTCTTCTTGCACAAACCAAAGATGCGAATTCAATTTTAAATTCATCTCTTAAATTTACAGCTACAACGTTCTTTCGTACATCCACAAAGTTCTTTCGTACATCCACAAAGTTCTTCCGTGCGTCCGCAAAGTTCTTTCGTACATCCACAACGTTCTTTCGTACATCCACAAAGTTCTTCCGTGCGTCCGCAAAGTTCTTGTTGAGGCAATTGGTCAATTACCGAACTTTGTCTTAGGGACAGGGGTGCTGTCCCTTGGGTCTATATTCTGCAAGTCACACATCCTTTCGAGCGCGCTTTAAAAGAGCTTATTGCTGGGTCAATTTCAACTTTACACCCCAAACTCATTCCCTCACACTTCCCCTTCTTCACCCCTAGGCAAAATTGAAAGCTCAAGTCTTACCCCCAGAATACGGAATTCCTTTACCCGCGATTCAATGCGCATTTGCAAAAGGGACCATTTCGAGAGAACGCTTACAAGACAAAACCCATCAGCTATAAATTTCATGCAGGTTTTAGAGGCTTGCTGGGAATGGCGAGTCAAATGCATTGATACCTTTGCTCTGCTTGGTTTGGACGGAGCGGGGGCGGGGCGGGCCCGCGAGGGCTCCAGCACTCAACCACGTCAGCTAAACCAGAGCCATTTTCATGCACTCAATACATTTAGACTCTGCCTCCTGACCCCAAACTCTGCTCACACTCCCCCTTCTTCACCCCTAGACAAAATTGAAAGCTCAAGTCTTACCCCCAGAATACGACACACCTTTACCCGCGATTCAATGCGCATTTGCAAAAGGGACCATTTCGAGAGAACGATTACAAGACAAAACCCATCAGCTATAAATTTCATGCAGGTTTTAGAGGCTTGCTGGGAATGGCGAGTCAAATGCATTGATACCTTTGCTCTGCTTGGTTTGGACGGAGCGGGGGCGGGGCGGGCCCGCGAGGGCTCCAGCACTCAACCACGTCAGCTAAACCAGAGCCATTTTCATGCACTCAATACATTTAGACTCTGCCTCCTGACCCCAAACTCTGCTCATAACTCTTACTCCAAACGCAGTTGCTCAGCAACGAAGGATTGTTACTTTTGCACAAAGCTATTTCTCTATGATCAGTGCGAATGACCCCTCATTGACTTCTTGGGTAGATGTTCCAGAAAACAGTGACTTCCCGATTCAAAATCTTCCTTTTGGAATTTTTAAAACTGCCCATTTAAAGCCGCGTGTTGGTGTGGCTATCGGGACTAATATATTGGACCTAAAAACATTACATGTCCTTGGCTATCTTGAGAACCTCCCATTCGAAATAGAGGATTTCAATGCTTTAACGCTCAATGCCATTATTGGGCGTGGTAAACAAGCTACGCGTGATTTGCGAAATCGCCTATCAAAACTATTGAGGTCTGACAGTGGTGATTTGCGCGACCACGAGCACCATGTAGGTCAAGTTCTTGTGGAAATGAGTGACGCTGAAATGCTTTTACCAGTTCACGTTGGAGATTATACAGATTTCTATTCAAGCATTGAGCATGCTACCAATGTCGGAATTATGTTCCGTGACCCTGCCAATGCTTTACTTCCAAACTGGAAACATATTCCTGTTGGGTACCACGGTCGTGCTTCATCTATCGTTGTTTCGGGAACCCCTATTCGTAGACCCAAAGGACAACAAATACCAAACGATTCTGACCAACCGGTATTCGGCCCCTCAAAATTGCTGGACTTTGAGCTTGAAATGGCATTCATCACATACAATGGGAAGCCGCTTGGTGAAAGCATTTCTACTGCCGAAGCTGAGGACTTTATTTTCGGAATGGTGCTTTTCAATGACTGGAGCGCGCGCGACATTCAAAAATGGGAATATGTGCCATTGGGACCTTTCCTAGGTAAAAACTTTGGATCAACCATTTCGCCATGGATTGTGACACTTGATGCATTAGAACCTCACAAAGTAAGTGGACCTGTTCAAGACCCGGAAGTGCTAGACTACCTCACTTACGCTGGAGACAAGAACTATGACATTGACCTTCAAGTGTTCATTAAGCCTGAAGGTGGCAAAGAGCATGTTGTAAGTGAATCAAACTTTAAATACATGTATTGGAATCTATGCCAGCAACTCGCTCATCATACCGTTAACGGGTGCAATCTGCGTGTTGGAGACATGATGGCTAGCGGTACAATTTCTGGCCCAGTTGAAAGCAGCTACGGCTCAATGCTTGAGCTTTCTTGGAAAGGATCAAAAACAGTGAAACTTGGAGACGAAGGTGAACGTAAATTCATTGCTGATGGTGATGAAGTCATCATTCGTGGACATGCAGTCAAAAATGGTGTGCGCATTGGTTTTGGCGAAGTGTCTGGAAAAATATTGCCTGCGAACTAATAGCCCAATATGCTGAAAGTTGATTCTGAAGAAGAAAATAAAGAGATAACCCGAAGATATAGGGGGTTACTCAGGTCTGCTGAGCGCTCAAAGTCAACTCAAGACAGAAGACGCATTCGAAAAGCTTTTGATATTGCCCTCGAAGCGCACAAAGACATGCGTAGAAAGTCAGGCGAGCCCTACATCTATCACCCCATTGCGGTGGCTAGAATTTGTACCGAAGAAATTGGACTTGACACCACCGCCATTGTTTGTGCCTTATTGCATGACACCGTTGAAGACACCTACATCACTCTAGATGACATCTCCAATCTATTTGGTGCGAAAGAGCGAATGATTATTGATGGTTTGACAAAAATTTCAGGCGTTTTTGACCAAACAACTTCAGCACAAGCAGAAAATTTCAGAAAAATGCTCTTGACTTTGTCAGACGATATTCGTGTGATTTTGATCAAGATCGCAGATCGTTTGCACAACATGCGAACCTTAGATCACATGCGAAATGACAAGCAACTTAAAATTGCTTCTGAGACCTTATTCATGTATGCCCCTCTTGCCCACAGACTGGGACTTTACAACATTAAGTCTGAACTGGAAGACCTCTCACTAAAATATACAGAGCCTGAACAGTATCGTGAAATTTCAGAAAAGCTTGACAAATCGAAAGCTGTCAGAACCCGTTTCATCAACAAATTCTCTTCGCCAATTAGCAAGGCACTTGAAACAGAAGGAATTCAATTTGACATTAAAAGTAGAACAAAGAGCATCTTCTCCATTTGGAATAAGATCGACAAGAAAAAAGTTCGTTTCGAAGACATCTATGATGTTTTCGCTATTCGCATCATTTTAGACATCCCTCTTGAGCAAGAAAAAGCCGAAGCATGGAAAGTCTATTCCATTGTCACAGACTTCTATCAACCGAACCCTGACCGATTAAGAGATTGGATTTCCATCCCAAAAGCGAATGGATATGAATCATTGCACACCACCGTTATGAGCCCCACTGGAAAATGGGTTGAAGTCCAGATCCGCAGCAAACGGATGGACGAAGTTGCTGAAAAAGGGTTTGCCGCGCATTGGAAATACAAGGGCGAAGGTGACACACGTGAAAACAACTTGGATGATTGGCTTGCCCAAATTCGGGAAGTACTAGAGAGCAATGACGGTGATGCACTCAGCTTTATTGATGACTTCAAGCTCAACTTGTTCAGCGAAGAAATCTACATATTCACTCCAAATGGTGAATTGAAAACCCTCCCAAAAGGAGCCACCTCTCTGGATTTTGCATTTAGTATTCACTCTCAAGTTGGCTCCCAATGCATCGGAGCGAAGGTCAACCACAAGCTTGTCCCCCTGAGCCATGAGCTAAAAAGTGGAGACCAAGTAGAAATCATTCTATCTAAGAAACAAACACCCAAAGAAGATTGGCTTTCTTATGTTGTTACCGCAAAAGCAAAGTCGAAAATCAAACAACTCCTCAAAGAGGAAAAGAAAAAAATTGCGACGGACGGAAAAGACATGCTTCGTCGAAAACTGAGAAACATTGGAGCAGCATTTTTAAGCATCAACATTACAGAGCTAGAGAAACATTATAACATGGACTCGGCAATAGAGATGTATTATCAAATTGCAAAAGGGAAAATTGACCTTAAAAAGCTCAAAAACTATACAATTGAAGGGGACCGCATCGCATTCAAAAAAGTCAAAGGCCCTGCCCCGTCTCCTAACTCAAAAGCATTTGCTCCAATCCCTGGAAAAAAAGACTCATTGCTCATTGGCGACGAGAACCAACAAATGGACTATACGCTGGCCAGATGTTGCAATCCGATCCCAGGAGATGATGTTTTTGGCTTTGTTACCGTCAATGGTGAAATCAAAATTCACCGTGTCAACTGTCCGAATGCCACAACGCTTCTGAGCAACTATGCTTACCGGGTAATCAAAGCCCGATGGGCAAGCAAAGAATCAGAGCAGTTTGAAGTGGGCGTGAATTTTACAGGGATTGATGATGTAGGTTTGGTCCATAAAATCACCAACATCATTTCCTCAGACATGCACGTAAACATGAAGGCCATCAGCTTTGAATCACTGGACGGCATCTTCGAAGGAACAGTGCGCGTGCTTGTTCACGATACTGAGCACCTCAATACGCTCATCGATAAACTGAAAAATGTGAATGGAGTGTTAACAGTTGGCAGAACAGAAGCTGGTCAGTTATAGCCTTCCTCTCTTTGAATTGCTTATTTTTGTCTCTTGTTATTAGTCGAAGAGCAATGGATGAGGGTATTCAAGATAAAGTAAGTGGTGTTTTCTCAGCCTATCTCGAAAAGAATGGGCACCGTAAAACACCCGAACGTTTTGCGATTTTAAGAGAGATATATGATTTTGAAGGTCACTTCGATATTGAATCGTTGTACGTTCATATGAAGAACAAAAATTACCGCGTATCTCGTGCTACTTTGTATAACACCATTGAACTTCTTCTTGCTTGCAGCTTAGTTCGAAAGCACCAATTCGGAAAGAACTTGGCGCAATTTGAAAAAAGTTATCAGAACAACCAGCATGACCATATCATTTTAACTGATAGCGGTGAAATGCTTGAGTTCTGTGATCCACGCGTACAGCAAATCAAAGTAACACTAGAGGAAATATTTGGAATTGAAATCTTGCACCACTCGCTCAACTTCTATGCGAAGAAAAAACCGGATAGCAAATGAGCAGTCAGTTCGAAACATACCCAGAGCGCGCTTGCCAAGTCATTAAGCTGCAAGGTAGATTTGTAGAAGATGAGGAGCATACTGGATTTCTTAAAAACATCAAAGACCTCTGCGATGCAGGGGAATCCAAATTTGTAATAGACTTAAAAGAGTTAAAATATATCAATAGCAGTGGAATAAACTTACTTGTCAAATTGGTGAAATACTTGAACGGAAAGGAAGGCAAAATTGTCTTCACAAGCGTTCCTGAAAACATCAATGAATTACTGACAATTATTGGATTGAACGCTGTGTTCGCAATTCAACCTTCAATTAATGAAGGATTGCAATATCTGAACTAATCTTATGAAAGTAGATATTCTTCTCGGGCTCCAGTGGGGCGATGAAGGCAAGGGAAAAATCGTTGACGTTATTACCCCTGACTATGAAGTGATTGCTCGTTTTCAAGGGGGGCCGAATGCGGGGCATACTCTCGAATTCGAAGGACGTAAATATGTTTTGCACACGATTCCTTCGGGCATTTTTCACAGTGACAAGAAAAACATCGTTGGCAATGGTGTGGTAATTGACCCTGTCATCTTCAAAAAAGAAGTTGACGCGCTTGTACTTGAGGGTGTTAACATCCAAAAATCATTGCTTCTTTCTCGCAAAGCACATCTTATTCTTCCTACGCATAGATTACTTGATGCAGCTAGCGAAAAGGAAAAAGGAAGTAAGAAAATTGGTTCTACTTTGAAAGGAATAGGCCCAACCTACATGGATAAAACCGGTAGAAACGGATTGCGTATTGGCGATGTATTAGGCTCAAAATTTGACGAGAAGTACAATCAGCTTAGAGCAAAACATGAGCGTCTACTTTCTCATCATGATTTTGAATACGACATAGAACCCCTTGAAAAAGAGTGGATGGAAGCCATTGAATTCCTCCGCACTATGACCATTATTGATAGCGAACACTACATCAATGATGAGCTTAAAGCTGATAAGCGAATTCTTGCTGAAGGTGCACAAGGCTCACTGCTAGACATCGACTTCGGTTCTTATCCGTTTGTCACTTCTTCAAACACCATTTCAGCTGGTGCTTGCACTGGCCTTGGTGTTGCTCCAAATCGCATAGGTGAAGTACTCGGTATTTTCAAAGCATACTGCACACGCGTAGGCTCTGGACCATTCCCTACTGAATTGCTTGATGAAACAGGTGAAGAACTTCGTGCTAAAGGAAGTGAGTTTGGTGCCACTACAGGCAGACCAAGAAGATGCGGATGGATTGACCTTCCTGCACTTCGTTATGCCATTATGATCAATGGCGTTACCAAACTTATCATGACCAAAGCAGATGTATTAAGTACATTTAACGAGGTTAAAGTGTGCACGCATTATATGCACAATGGTGAGAAAATAGACTACATGCCCTACAGCGTTGAAGACGGTGAGTTGATCCCCGTTTACAAATCAATCCCAGGCTGGCAGCAAGACCTCACCGGCATGCGCACCATGGACGAACTCCCCGCTGAATTGAAGCACTACATCTCCTACCTAGAAGAACAATTGAATGTTCCAATTACCGTTGTGTCTGTAGGTCCTGACCGCTCTCAAACGATCCACCGCGAGAGCAGCGTTATGGCATGATCTTTTCGATAGCAGTTTTATGAAGCATCTGCTCTGTATTTTTCTTTTCGGCTTTCTGGCGTTCGCATGGACCAATTCTGCCTATGGCCAACAAAAGAAAAAAGTTGAAATCCTAAATACAGATGCCAGCTATTATGACGCTGACTTAATGGATGCTGATCGGTTGATTGGAAACGTGAGGCTGAGGTACAATGAAGTGCTCATGTTCTGTGATAGCGCTTACCGCTATCCTGACGGAAATTTTGATGCTTTCAGCCGAATTCGAATCAATCAAGGAGATAGCATCGTGCTTCTGGGAGACAGACTCTTCGTTGACAACAGCACTAAGCAAGCCAAGCTTCGTGAAAACATTCGCTTTAAAGACAAAGATTTAACGCTTACAACAGAATTGCTGAACTACGACCTGGAAACCGGAGTGGCTAGTTATTTTGAAGGCGGGAAGATTGTCTCTACAGAAAACAACAATGTACTTACGAGTGATGAAGGGTTTTATGATTCTGAATCTGAGTTTTTTCACTTCCGAAACAATGTAGAACTCAAAAACCCTGAATACACCGTATTATCTGATACGCTGAAGTACAACGGAACCAGCGAAACCGCTTACTTTTTTGGCCCAACGACCATCAAGTCTGATCAAAATACCATTTTCTGTAATAACGGCTGGTACAGCACCAAAACTGAGGTGTGCCAATTCAATGAAGGTGCTAGAATCTTTTCGAAGTCTACCTTTCTTGAGGGAGACAGCATCTACTACGAAGGAGGCACAGGATATGGTGAAGTGTTCGGAAATGTGATGATCCAAGATACCACTAGCAACTACTTCATTACAGGAGACTACGGATGGCACCATGAAGAAAATAACAAATCTTTGGTAACCGGAAACGCAGAAATGGTCCAGTTTTTTGAAGGTGACTCTTTGTTCTTGCATGCAGACACCCTGCGCGCAGCGCCTGATAGTCTTGGCAAAAACCTTATCACAGCTTATCAGCATGTGAAGATTTTCAAAAATGACTTGCAAGGGGTGTCTGATTCGTTGACTTATCTGGAAGCTGATTCACTGCTAACCCTTTATGGCAACCCGCTACTCTGGTCAAAAGACAACCAAATCAGCGGGGAAAAAATTGAAATCAAACTCTTCAATGGCAAGATTGATCAAATGATCATTACCAGCAAAGCCATGATCGTTTCAGAGGCCGTTGAAGGAAGATACAATCAAATCAAAGGCCGAAACTTGGTTGGATATTTCTACGACAATAAACTTCGAAAAATCTTTGTCAAGGGGAATGGACAAACCATTTATTTCCCCACTGAAGAAGGTGAGGTTAAAGAAGTCATTGGCGTGAATAGAGCTGATTGTTCTGATGTCAATATCTTCGTGAACGAAAGTGTGATTGAACGCATTGTGCTCATCAACAAACCATCTGGAGCTCTCCACCCCATGAGCAAAGCTGAACAGGACGATTTATTTCTTGAGGGCTTCTTTTGGAATGCCGAAAATCGCCCAGAAAAACGTGAAGACATCTTCTATTGGCAAGAAACGGTTATGCCTGAGTAAACGCTTGCTCTTGGTACAACGGATAAACTTTCATCTTCGCATTCACTTCCTTTCCCACTTGAATTAGAACCGCTTCATCTGTAGGGTTTGAAATCACACGATCAATCCAATCAGCTACTTGTGCCATATCTGACTCAACCAAACCTCTGGTTGTTGCTGCTGGTGTCCCAATCCGAATCCCTGAAGTCGTAAATGGAGATTCAGTATCAAACGGAACCATGTTCTTATTCACGGTGATGTGCGCTTTTACCAGTGTTTTTTCAGCCAGCTTCCCCGTTACTCCTTTGTTTCTCAAATCAATGAGCATGCAGTGGTTATCTGTGCCGCCTGAGATCAATTCAAATCCGCGGGCAACCATGGCTTCAGCTAGGGCCGCAGCATTTGCCATTACTTGTTTGCCGTAAGCTTTAAACTCTGGGCGAAGGGCTTCGCCGAAGGCAACTGCTTTTGATGCAATCACATGCTCCAAAGGTCCTCCTTGCATGCCCGGAAAAACAGCTGAATCCAATAAGCTCGAAAATTTTCTGACAATTCCTTTTTGTGTTTTCAACCCCCAAGGGTTCTCAAAATCTTTCCCAACCATAATGACACCCCCTCGCGGACCTCGCAAGGTCTTGTGCGTGGTAGTAGTTACCACATGGCAATGAGGAAGTGGATCGTTTAGCAGTCCAGCAGCAATCAATCCTGACGGATGTGAAACATCAGCAAGCAGCAATGCGCCAACTTCATCAGCTATTTCTCTAAATCTTTTGTAGTCCCAATCTCTTGAATAAGCTGATGCGCCGCAAATAATCATTTTAGGCTGTACTTCCTTCGCCTTAGCGTGAACCACATCCATATTCACCCTGCCCGTAGCTCTTTCCACACCATAAAAATGCGGACTGTAAAGCTTCCCTGAATAGTTCACAGGAGAGCCATGCGTAAGGTGTCCGCCATGAGATAAATCAAACCCAAGAATGGCATCACCAGTATTCAGACAAGCCAACATTACTGCGCTATTAGCACTGGCCCCGCTATGGGGTTGAACATTCGCCCATTCAGCACCAAACAATTCTTTCAATCGATCAATTGCGAGTTGCTCAGACTGATCAACTATTTCGCATCCGCCATAATAGCGTTTCCCGGGGAGACCTTCAGCGTATTTATTAGTCATAACAGAACCCATGGCTTCCATTACTTGCTCACTCACAAAATTTTCTGACGCAATGAGCTCTAATCCTTCAACTTGTCTCTTCTTCTCTTGACCAATTAGGTCGAAAATGGCTTCATCTCTCCACATAGTAATAAGTATAAATTTTCAAGCTGAGCGAAATCAGCTGAACAACAATAAAAAACAAAGGTCTTACTTTCTTTAAAAGTAACTTCATGAATAGGATGAAAATTTTTCAATCAGCTATTCACTTTTCGCAATCCAATGTGAGCTGTGGATAACAAGACAGACCTTAAGTGAGAGCGTCCTAAAATGCGAGCAAATTGCACTACGAAGCGCAGCAAGTAAAAATCGCTTTATTTTTAACCGAAAGCAGAATTTATTCCTGTTTTCGAATTAAGTAAAACATTCATTAAAATGCGGCATTGGTTCATTGTACGATTTTCAATCCTTCCTTCAATTTTGCTCTTAGGGTTTATTCTGAGTTGCTGTAATTCAACTACTAAACACCAAGAAATGGCAGATAAACACACAAATGCATTGGTGAACGAGACAAGTCCTTACCTCCTTCAACACGCGCACAACCCTGTAAACTGGTATCCTTGGGGAGAAGAAGCCTTAGCCAAAGCAAAAGCAGAGAATAAACTATTGCTGATCAGTGTTGGCTACAGCGCCTGCCATTGGTGTCATGTAATGGAGCACGAAACCTTTGAAGACTCAACCGCTGCTGCTTTTATGAATGCACATTTCGTGAGCATTAAAGTAGACAGAGAAGAGCGTCCAGACATTGATCAGATATACATGAACGCAGTACAGCTCATGACGCAACGTGGAGGTTGGCCATTGAATTGCTTCGCGTTAGCTGATGGAAGACCCATCTATGGTGGCACGTATTACCCCAAAGATAAATGGATGGAGGTCCTGAACTCATTGGTTGATCTTCAAAAAAACAAACCAGAAGAGCTGGAAGCCTATGCCACTCAGCTGACGAAAGGAATTCAAGAGAGTGAATTAATTGAACTTGTAGACAGCGAAGCGTCTTTAGACAGCGAATCTTTAGATGAGCTAATCACGCAATGGAAACCCTACTGGGATTTGCGCGAAGGTGGGCCAAATCGATCTCCGAAGTTCCCAATGCCCAACAATTTAGATTTCTTAATGCATTATGGAACGATCAAGAATAGACCAGACATCCTAGATTATGTGAAGTTGACTTTAGACAAAATGGCCCAAGGTGGAATCTATGATCAAGTAGGCGGTGGTTTTGCTAGGTACTCTACTGATGGGCTTTGGAAAGTGCCTCACTTTGAAAAAATGCTCTATGACAACGCACAATTGGTTAGCCTTTACGCTGATGGCTTCCGAAAGTGGAAAGACCCTGAGTACAGGCGCTTAGTGGAACAAACCATCAACTTCATTGAGCGGGAACTCAAAACACCAGACCATCTTTTCTACAGCGCACTTGATGCAGACAGCGAAGGAGAGGAAGGGAAATTCTACATCTGGACCAAAGAAGAGCTAGAAACAATTTTGGGCGAAGACTTCGCGCTAGCAAAAGATTTCTACAACATCAATGCGAAGGGGAAATGGGAAAATAATCACTTCATTTTACTTCGAAAAACCTCACTTGAGGTTTTTGCCGAATCGAATGGAATGGAAAGCAACAAACTTGAATCAGCAATCCAACGCGTGAATAAAAAGTTGATGGAAGCACGCGCGAAACGAATTCGTCCCGGACTTGATGACAAATCACTGACTTCTTGGAATGCCCTTATGATAAAAGCATACGTAGATGCATCCCGCGCCTTTGATGAACCAAAATGGTTAGCAAAAGCCATTGAAAGCATGAACTCACTTCAAAAAAACATCGCCACAAAAGAAGGAGGCATCTTCCATAGCTACAAAGACGGAAAGGCTAAAATCAATGGATACTTGGAAGACTATTGCTTTGTTATAGAAGCACAAATAGCGCTGTATCAGGCTACTTTTGATGAAAGCTACTTGAACAATGCCGTGAAATTAGCAGACTACGCGATAGAACATTTCTATGACGATGAAAGAGGAATGTTCTGGTTCACAAGTGATTCAGACCCCGCGCTCATTGCCAGAAAACAAGACATTGAAGACAATGTTATTCCCGCCTCAAATTCGAGCATGGCAAAAGCCCTTTTTCAGCTCGGTACGCTCTTTGAGAAAAAGGATTACAAAGACAAGAGCAAACAAATGCTACTAAATGTGAGCAATACATGGAGCTACGGGCAAGGCTATTCCAACTGGGGTAAATTAATGCTCTGGCAAACCACTCCTTTTTATGAAGTGGCTGTAACAGGAGATGAAGCACTTGCGCTTCGCAGAGAATTAGATCAAAATTACCTGCCTGACGCACTCTTTATGGGTGGCACAAAAAGTAACTTACCTCTTCTTGAAGGAAAGTTCATTGGGACTTCTACCATCTTCGTTTGTGAAAATAAAGCGTGTCAATTACCTACAGAATCTACAGCAGATGCACTTGTTCAAATGGGCCGCTAGCCACCTCTTCATTCTTCTCAGCCTAAGCACAGTTGGACAACAGATTGAAGTAGACGATACAGAAATCGACTTTCGCCAGCTGAGTTTTCAGCATGATTTTATAACTCATAATAAGATCAAAAAAATTACCGTAGCAGAGCGCGAAATGCCCTATGGTCAAATGATACAAGATTTAGGCAGCGGCATCACCTATGAATTTGATGTCGCGGGAAATTGTGTTTCCAGAACTACAACGCGCGATCTTTTCGGAAGGAATGACAGTATTATTGAACGGTTCGAATTGAGCGGCCGAGAATTGGAGCAATCCATTCGTCAAGACCAGCGAAGTTACCTCAGACTTGAAAGAGAAGTTGTAGGTGATACGATCTCTTTTTGCAGGTATAGAGGAAACAACGCGGGTGAAGAAACCTGGCTTTCCTGTGAATACCACGTAAGCCATTTTGAGGGAGCCAAAAAAACGGTTGAAATCATGAATGACCAAAAACGCCCCTATCAAAAGCGCGTATTTCATTTCGACAGCCTAAACTACCTCACAATGATAGAGGACACCTATTTAGTAACACGCAATTACAGTTCTAGCGCCTTTTCTTACACCGAGTTTGGTCAGCTGGAATCTAGAAGCGACCAGTCAAAAAAGGGAACGAAAAAATGGACCTACCTCTATGGAGAAGACAGCACACTTGAGTCCATATATTACTTCGAAAATGACAAACTCATTTGGGAAAGGGAAATTGTGCTCAGTAATTCTGGAAGAATCGATGCCTTATTAAAGCGAGACCCAAGTACTGGAGATATCAAAATAGATAAATATACATACGAATTTCACGAATAAAACGTTAACCCCTTATGCGCTATCTATTTCTGCTCATGCTTTGCATTTTGACCCTCGCACCTTTGGATTCTTCAGCGCAACGCGACCGCCAGCAAGATCCGAAGAAAACACAACAAGATGCAGTTGAGAAACAAGCTGCAAGACGCGCCAAAGTTAAGAAAGACTTAGAAGACAACAGAGATCGACACACGTCTATTCAAGACCGAAAAACAAAAAGGCGCATGAAAAAAACGCGCAAAAAATCACAGCATCTTGCCCAAAACAAACCGCAACCATTCTATAAAAGATGGTTCCGAAAGAAGGGGTTTAAATAGGTTGCAATCCAATCTACAGGCAACATTTTCTGTTAGACCTGTAAATATTTCTGACATTCTGTTTTAAAAATAGTACTCTTGCTCCCAAGGTCTTACCTATCTTTAGACCTTGAAAAGAGTAAATAGTTTCTTTAAGAAGAGTAATTAACTCATTTTGAAGAGGTTGTTAGCAAGACAGGAAACTGCGAATTTCCAATCTTGATAACAGAGAAGATAATTTCTATATTTACTCCCGTTTGTTGAGAAATAGATTAATCCAAAGCCAAACTGTATGTCGCGTAAGATCTACTTACTGTTCTTGCTGTCCTTTTTCATTTCGCCCTCATTATTTGGGCAGGCCGGTTCAGGAACTCTCAAGGGTAAGGTGACTGATTCCGAAACAGGTGAACCACTTCCGTTTGTAAACGTAGTAGTTTTCCTTAATGGAAATCAGATCACTGGAGCCAACACTGACTTTGACGGAGAGTATACCGTCAAGCCAATTGATCCGGGAACCTATGATGTTCTCTTTTCGTATGTCGGTTACAACACCAAAAAAGTTACAGGTGTACAAATAACTTCTAACAAAATCCAATTCGTGAATGCCCCGCTTGCGAGCGGTGTTCAAATAGACGAAGTGGAAATTGTGGAATATTCTGTTCCCCTCATTGATAGAGATGGAGGTGCATCAGGAGGTACAGTAACACGTGAAGACATCGATAAGATGCCAGGACGTGATGCGGTAGCCCTCGCATCTCAAGTTGCAGGTGTAGGAACAACGGGAACTGATGGTGGTATCTCAATTAGAGGTGCTCGTCCGAACTCAACATGGATTTACATTGATGGAATCAAGGTGCGTGGCTCTTCGGCTTTACCTAAATCAGCAATTCAAGAAGTTTCAGTACTTACAGGAGGTATCCCGGCAAACATTGGGGATGCAACTGGAGGTGTCATGAACATTTCGCTTCGTAACTCTTCAGCCAAATGGTTTGGAGGATTTGAGGTGATTTCTTCTGGATTCAAAAGTGGTGAGACTGCAATAGGCCTTGACCGTTTTGGATACAACCTCATTGAAGGTGTTGTTTCTGGTCCTATTCTTTTTAGTAAGGATGAGGAAGGAAACAAAGACCGACCATTACTAGGGTTGTTCATTTCTGGAAACTATACGAGCCAAGTTGATACGCGTCCTGCCTTTGGCGGTGTAATGCGTATGACTGATGAAGCACGTGGATCAATTCAAAACAACCCACTTCGCCAGAACATCTCTGCAGACGGGACAATCAACGGAGCGTTATTCAATGCTGACTTCCTTACTGAAGATAGTTTTGAAAACGTACCAACGCGGATCAACGCAGGTCGTAATGCTGCTAACTTGGTTGCGAAAATCGATGTGCACACCTCAGAAACAATGAGTTTGACCTTCGGTGGAACTGCAGCGTTCAACAGAGGAAATGAGTTCAGTCGTTCAAGAAGTTTGATGAACTGGGAGAACAACGTTCAAACAACGAATTTTGACTGGAGAGTTTACGGTAAGTTCTCACAGCGCTTCAACAATGAAGAAGATTCTGATGAGGGCAGTTCAGCAAGTAACTTGAAGAACATTTTCTACACAGTAATGGTAGATTATTCTCAGAACATCGACCGCAGACAAGACGAAACGCACAAGGATGAGTTCTTCAAGTATGGCCACGTAGGTCAATTTGAAGTTGCAGATCGGAAGTCTTATACCTATGATTTTGCTCGTCAAGTTTACGTTCACGATGGTTGGGAAGATACTTTGGTAACCTTCACTCCTTCTGAGTACAACCCGGAACTTGCTGCAATCAACAACCAATACTTTGGTCTATTTGATCAGGAAGCATATAATGAGAACGATCCAGGACCATACTCGTCTCTACTTCAGGTACAAAATGGAAATGCTCTTCTGAATGGATTTGTTCCTCCTGCAACGTATAACTTGTGGGATTACTATGGTTCGCAGGCAAATGATTACTTATTGCAAGACAACAGACAGTTCCGTGTGACGGCTTCTGGTTCTGCAGATTTAGGTGATCACGCATTGCAAGTTGGTTTTGAGTACGAGCAAAGACGAGATGCATTTTATTCTCTTGCTCCAACAGGACTGTGGACATTGGCCAGATTGTATACCAATAGCCACATCCAAGAGATTGATAAAAGCGATTCAACCATTACAAACATTGGTACAGACCAATATGTAACGTATGATCGTTTGATTGGTAATGGTCAATTCGAATTTGATCGCAACTTAAGAATTGCACTTGGACTTGATCCTAATGGCAATGATGATGTGATTGTTGATGCTTTGGATCCTGAATTTTTCACCATTGACATGTTCGGTGCTGATGATTTGTTGAACCAAGGTAACAACCTCGTCCTTTATTCTGGTTTTGACCACAAAGGGAACAAATTGAATGACCGTCCAACAATTGAAGACTTCTTCAACGAAACAAATGACCAAGGATTTAGAACACGTCCAATAGGCGGGTATGAGCCCATCTACGTTTCTGGATACATTATGGATAAGTTCACATTTGATGACATTATTTTCAACGTAGGACTCCGTGTTGACCGTTTCGACGCCAACCAGCCTGTATTGAAAGATCCTTATGTGATTGGAAATGCACTTACGGTTGGAGATGTTCGTGGAGATATCCTTGAAGACATTAATGCTGATGTCAATATCCCTTCTAACATTGGAAATGACTTCGTAATTTATGTTGATGACATTGACAACCCTACGAATGTTGTAGGTTACCGTGATGGTGACATTTGGTACAATTCAATTGGAACTGAAATCACAGATCCACAGTCAATCGCTTCTACGAACGGAAACCCTGCACCACTTTTGGTAAATGGTCCTGATGAAGATTTAAACTCAAGTGCGTTTAAGGATTATGAGCCACAAGTGAACTTGATGCCACGTATTGCGTTCTCATTCAACATTTCTGATGAGGCTGTATTCTTTGCTCACTATGACATCTTAACTCAACGTCCACTCGGTAACAATATTTTTAGTCCAGTTGACTATTTGTTCATTGAGACTCGTAACAACTTGATCAACAACCCAGACTTGAAGCCAACCAAGACAATTGACTACGAGCTTGGTTTTCAGCAAGTTTTATCACGTAGTTCTTCGTTGAAGATTTCAGCGTTCTACCGTGAGCTTCGTGACATGATTCAGGTTCGTCAATTCGCAGGAGCTCACCCACGTTCTTATAGAGCATTTGGCAACCTTGACTTTGGAACTACGAAAGGACTTACTGTTTCTTACGATTTACGTAGAACAGGAAATGTTCGTTTGAATGCTTCATACACACTTCAGTTCGCTGATGGAACGGGGTCTACAACGACCACCGCACTTGCTTTGATCAACGCTGGTCTTCCAAACCTACGTACAATAGCACCCTTCAACTATGATCAACGTCACAGAATTGTGATGAACTTAGATTACCGTTATGGTGGTGGTACTGATTACAATGGTCCAGTTTGGTTCGGAAAGCAAGTGTTTTCAAACACAGGGCTTAACTTCATTGCTCAATTAGGTTCAGGTACTCCTTATACTGCCTCTAATCTTGCAGTTCCAATCACTGGCGAAATTTCGCCTTCTACACAGGGTTCAATCAACGGTAGCCGCCTCCCTTGGCAGTTTAGTCTTGACATGAACATTGACAAGAACTTTGTTCTTTCGTTCGGTGAAGAAGATGGAAAAGCGAAGACACTGAACATGAACATCTACTTATGGGTATCTAACCTCCTCAACATCCAAAACATCAATTCGGTTTACCGATTCACTGGTGTTTCTGATGATGATGGATACCTCGCTGCTGCGCAATATCAGCCTCAAATTAATTCACAAAATTCACCTGATTCCTTTCGTAATTATTACTCTATGCTGATTGACAATCCATTTAACTTGGGTCTTCCGCGTACTGTACGTCTAGGTGTGAAACTCGACTTCTAAAAAATGATGACTATGAATTATTTTAAGAAAAAGTCCATTAAGAAAGTATTGGCACTGGTGTGTGCTGGAGTATTCGCAATGCCTGCAATGGCTTACAAATACGAAGGGGCATTGGTTCAGGGCAATAGTGGCTCAAATGAGGTAAGCAACGCAGCATCTACACGTGCTGCTGCTTGTGCTCCAGCTACCGCTTTGCGCGAAATGGATTTCAATAATGTGCGCGCTTTGATTGAAACTGGAGGCTCTATGTGGCAAGACCGTTCAACCAGTCGTGCTGCTTACGAAGTACCTAAAAATGGGGAAGTATCCTCATTGTATGCTGGAGCGTTATGGATGGGTGGATTTTCACCTGATCAGCAGTTGAAGCTTGCGGCCATCACTTTCCGTGCAGATGGAAATGATTTCTGGCCTGGCCCATTAACAAATGATGGTACCGCTGAGATTGACGAAAACGTGTGTCAAGAATACGACACATTCTACCGCATCAGAAAAACTGACGTGATAGCTCATAGGTTTTATTTTGATTGTTTAAATGATCCTGAATGTGATTTAGCAGATTTTGAATCGTATTCAATCCCTTCATACTTCTTTGAGTATCCTGCAATTGGAAATACATCCATAGGCCAAGATTACAACCTTGCTCCTTTTTTCGATTATGACAATGACACTGATTACGACCCATTTGCTGGAGATTATCCTCTCTATGACCTATTTAAAGAAATCAATTGTGCTGAGCGAAAAAGAGAAGATTTAGTACCCTTGTTTGGTGATGAAACATACTACTGGATCTTTAATGATAAAGGAAATGTTCATACTGAGTCAAACGGTGAGCCAATAGGAATGGAGATTAGAGCTCAGGCCTTTTCTTTTGCTTCTGATGACGAAATCAATAACATGACGTTTTACAATTATGTAATTATTAACCAAGGAACTCAGACTTTGAGTGACACCTATTTCGGTGCTTGGGTTGATCCTGATTTAGGAACATCAATTGATGATTACGTAGGTTGTGATGTGCAACGTGGATTGGGTTACTGCTACAATGGTGATGACTTTGATGAGCAAACAGCTACATCTTTAGGATACGGCGAAAACCCTCCTGCAGTGGGAGTTGATTTCTTTGAAGGCCCTTACCAAGATGCTGACAACTTTGACAACCCACTTACCGAGAGTATTTCTGAAGCCATCACAGCGTTAGGTATTCCTTACGCTGGTATTGGAATTGGCTATGGTGACGGAATTGAAGATAATGAGCGTTTCGGAATGAGACGCTTTGTATACTACAACAACGGTCAAGATCCTGAAAACGGTGAGCCAACTACTCCTATCCACTACTATAACTACATGAATGGTATTTGGAAGAACGGACAAAAAATGGTTTACGGTGGTGACGGTGTGAATGTTGGTACTACAGAAATCGAATGTGACTACATGTTCCCTGGTGATACTGATCCATTGTTCTGGGGTACTGCTGGAGTTTCTACTGATGTATGGACAGAGCAAACCGCTGAAAATCCTCCACAGGATAGACGTTTCATACAATCTGCTGGTCCATTTACGCTCCTTCCAGGTGATTACAATAACATCACAATGGGTGTTGTTTGGGCGAGAGCTACTGGTGGAGATGCTTTTGCTTCTGTAGAATTGCTTCAAGAAGCAGATGACAAGGCACAAGCGTTATTCGACAATTGTTTCGAGATTGTTTCTGGTCCTGCTGCTCCTGAAGTTACAATTCAAGAGCTAGAGAATGAGCTAATTCTTTACCTCACAAATAACAACGGTCTATCTAATAACTTTAACGAGCAGTTCGGTGCAGACGGAAGTGGTTTTGACCCTAGTATCCCTGGCTCTTTCCTTGGTGAACCACTTGATACGCTTCAGAGATCTTACTTCTTTGAAGGTTACCAAATTTACCAGGTACTTAATGAGACCGTAACTGCTGCTGATCTTGATGATATTGATAGAGCTCGGTTAATTGGTACTGTTGATGTACAGAATGATGTTACAATCGTTATCAACTATGATCTCGATTTAGCGATGGGTATCCCGGTACCTACACTTAAAGCTGAAGGATCAGATGGAGGTATAGCACATAGTTTCCAAGTTACTGATGATGAATTTGCCACTGGAGACAGTAAGCTAATCAATCATAGAACATACTACTTCATTGTAACAGCCTATGGTTACAATAACTATGCAGAATACAATCCTGTAACTTTAACTGGTCAATCAGAGCAGTATAAGTCTTCTAGAACATCTGCTAGTGGAGGAACCATAAGTGCATTCTCTGGTATTCCTCACGATCCTGCTCCTGAAGCGGGCGGTACAATCTCTAACTCTTCTTTTGGAGACGGAGTTGAAATCACTCGTTTAGAAGGAAAAGGAAATAGCTACAACGACCTTGACTTAACAAGAGCTTCTGAGTTAGATGTGTTAAACAACACTTTCGTTCAAGAACTTACTTATAAGGCTGGACGTGGACCTGTAGATCTTCGCATTGTTGATCCGTTGAATGTTCCTAATGCTGAGTTTGAACTGAAAATTGGTTTCAATGATGAAAATCTTGAAGAGGCAAATTGGGAATTATCTAATTTAACTTGGTTACAGGACAATGATCCATCTAATGATCTTTTGGCCATCGTTTCTTCAACTAAAACCATTGATATCCTCAATGAGCAATTGTTGTTGGAATGGGGTATGTCTTTGACGATCCAACAATATGAATACACAAATAACAACTCTTTCACAGAGCCTATTTCTGCTACCATAGAGTTTGATGACCCTACAAATCCTTGGTTCACTGGTATTCCTGATCGAGAGGGTTTCACTGCTTTGAACTGGATTAGATCTGGCACACAGGATTCTGATGATGATATTGAGGAAGAAGTAATATTTGATGACCTCAAACCGGGTAATCCAATGGATGAAGATGAACTTTACGAAGGACTTCTTAACGGAACTTGGGCGCCTTACAATCTCTGTTCATACACTGGAGAATACACGAACAGCTTCACGTTAGAAGATGAAGTTGGACCTAATATTGCTCCAACAAATGATAACTTGAAAGGAGACCTAAGTGTGAGTTCAAGAATCAAAGATTTGAATAACGTTGATATTGTTCTTACAAGCAATACTGACCACTGGACACGCTGTGGAGTTCTTGAAATGCAATCAAATGAAGTTTTGGCTCAGAACCTTCTTGGAACTGACTATTCTGATTACGATGATTCACCTAAAATGATTCTTCGTCAGCATCCTTCGGTAGATAAATTAGGAAGAACAGTTGGTGAAGGAGCAGATCCTAGTGAAGCTACAATGAATGGTGCTCAACCCACTGGTATGAGTTGGTTCCCTGGTTATGCTATCGACGTAGGAACAGGTGAACGTTTGAACATCGCTTTTGGTGAGGACTCTTGGTTGAGTGCTGACAATGGAAAAGACATGATCTTCAACCCTTCAGATCGCATCTTCTCTAACATTGGTGGAACTATATATGCTGGTGGACAGCACTGGATCTACGTTTTCAAGAACAGTAGGTTTGAAGATGGTAACGACACACGTATGCCAGCTTACGACATGGGACAACACATGTATGAGTCACTTGAACCTAACTTCACTGTGACGAACCAACGAAATAGAGTATTTCGATCTTGTACATGGGTAGGTTCATCTTTAGTTACTTCAGGATATGAAATGCTATCTGTTGAAGATAGACTCATCCCCAATGATGTGCGTATTCGTCTTCGTGTACATAAGGAATATGATAAGTATTCTTATTCTAACATCGACGATGAAGACTATACCGGTGCTGAAAACTTCTGGAATCCGCTATACCGCTTCTCAACTTCAAAAGTTGCTACCGTGTTGTCTAATATGACTACACTAGAAAACGGACTAGACAAGATCAATGTTGTTCCGAATCCGTACTACGCGTTCTCTAAATACGAGACAACTAAACTTGATAACAGAGTTAAAGTAACCAACCTCCCAGAAGTGTGTACGATAAGAATCTACAACCTTCAAGGAACATTAATTAGAACGTTTGACAAAACTGATCCTCTGACTAGTTTGGATTGGGATTTGAAGAACGAACAAAATGTTCCTATTGCTGGCGGTGTCTATATCATTCATATAGAAATACCAGATGTTGGCGAAAAGATTCTTAAGTGGTTTGGTATCATGCGTCCTGTTGACCTTGATAACTTCTAAATCACGAACGCACTTTAATAACAAGATTATGATGATCTCAAAATATATAACCAAATTCACAGCTACGGTACTGCTCTTTACAGCAGTTCCATTGGCTGTATTGGCTGGAAACCCAGATCGTGCTGGTTCTGCTGGTGCTTCTCATCTCCTCATTAATCCATGGGCGAGAGGAAGTGGTATGTCGAACTCTAACATGGCCTCTGTTACTGGAATTGAAGCTACTTGGCAGAATGTTGCTGGTTTGGCTTTCGTTGATCGAACTGAGTTGATGTTTACGAATACACAATACTTCGTGGGTACGGGAATATCCATAAACAGCCTTGGCTTCGCTCAAAAAGTTGGTGAATCCAGTGTACTTGGTATCAGTGTAATGACCATGAGTTTTGGCGACATTGATATCACTACAGAGGATCTTCCTGAAGGAGGAATTGGATCTTTTAGTCCAAGTCTTGCTAACATTGGAGTTTCTTTTGCAAAAGCATTTTCTAACTCAATCTTTGGTGGTATAACCATGAAAATTGTTAGTGAATCAATCACGAACGTGAGAGCACAAGGAGTTGCTTTTGATGCTGGTATACGCTACATCTCAGGAGATAATGACCAACTCAAATTTGGTATCTCTTTACGAAATGTAGGTCCCGCAATGCGCTACTCTGGTGATGGTCTTGCTATCACAAGTACCATTCAAAACACAACAACTACGCTTACTACTAATCAGCGTTCTGATGTGTATGAGTTACCGTCGCAATTGAACATTGGAGTTGCATATGACTTCCTTATATCTGAAGACATGACTCTTACCACTAACGGTCAATTTATCTCCAATTCGTTTTCTCTTGACCAATATGCTTTTGGAGGAGAAATTGATTGGAAGGAAAGGGTAATTCTACGTGCCGGGTATCAATGGGAAACTGGCCTTGGAAGTGAAGAAGACGTAGCTACTGCCGTAACAGGTTTGGCCGCAGGTCTTTCTTTGCAAATACCAACGGGCTCTTCTGGTTCAGTGATAGGAATAGACTATGCTTACAGAACAACAAATCCATTCGGAGGCATCCACTCTATTGGAGTGCACTTGAACCTTTGATTCCAAAAGATTATTATCTTTGATATCGCATTACAGGAGAAAGCCCCCAAAAGGGTTTTCTCTTTTTTGCGTTTGCACCCACTCAATTAGATCAAACCATAGATCAATGTCACAAGTTGCATATTACACTGTTGAAGGATTAAAAAAACTCAAAGGAGAACTTCATCGCATGAAGACCGTTGATCGTCCTGCCATATCTCAGCAAATAGCTGAAGCAAGAGATAAAGGTGATCTTTCTGAAAATGCTGAGTACGATGCCGCTAAGGAATCTCAAGGTATGCTTGAGGCAAAAATCACCAAGCTTGAAACAGCACTGGCACACGCTCGTTTAGTGGACGAAAGTCTAATGGACACCAGCAAAGTTTTCATACTCTCACGCGTGAAGTTGAAAAACTTGAATAACAACGCTCTTTTTGAGTATACTTTGGTTGCAGAAAATGAAGCAAGCCTGGCAGAAAAGAAAATCTCCGTTGATTCACCTATTGGTAAAGGAATCCTTGGTAAGGCCCTTGGCGATATCGCTGAAGTGCAAGTTCCTGCAGGTCTTATCAAATTCGAAATTGTAGAGATCAATCGCTAATGCCAACCCTCTTTACACAGATCATAAATGGATCTATTCCATGTCATAAAATAGCTGAAAACGATGAGTTCTTGGCTTTTTTGGACATCTCTCCTCTTGCACACGGACATGCACTTGTTGTACCCAAGAAAGAGACTGATTACATTTTTGACTTGGATGACGCATTGCTCGGAAGAATGATGGTTTTTGCTAAAATGGTTGCGCTTCAAGTAGAAAAGGCAATTGATTGTAAAAGAATTGGGGTCGCAGTGATAGGACTAGAAGTACCTCATGCACACATTCACTTAGTGCCGTTACAAGCAGTTTCAGATATCAACTTCGAACGTCCTAAGTTAATCGTTACGCAACAAGAGCTGGCTGATGTTGCAAACCGCATCCTCAACGCTTAATTCTTATTGATAATGGCCGTTATCACACTTCGGCCACCATCTGCATCCATCCTGGTCCAAATAGGCCTCACCACCCCGTTGTATGCTGATATATTATTGTAATCCCCAAAGAACACACCATTAATAGCCGTAAAAGGTGATTCACTAATGCGCTCATTTAGCCAAGTAAGACCTCCATCTTCGCTAGATGCCAAATACACATCTGTCCTACCATCCTCATAGTTTCTTCGATCATAAAACACCGTGTACAAGATTCCCGTTATTGGGTCTAGCGTCATCCAAGTAAAAAACTGGTGGTTCCCTGGCCCATCATCGTTGATCCGTTTTGGCTCTGACCAAGAATCCCCTTCATCATCACTGAAACAGACCCAAATATCAGTGTCATCTGTCCCGTTTCTTTGATCAGCCCAATTGATGTAAATCCTTCCATGGTGCGCTCCACCTGTTTGATCACAGAGTGTAACTGGCATTCCATTTGCCCTCCCCAAGAAAGGGATAGTATGATCCCAGCCTCCCACAATATCAGCTGCTTTTAAATCCTTAGCCAACCATGTTTTTCCATCGTCAGTGCTCCTGTCAAACCAAATAGTATTGTCATATGCCCAAGAAACATAGATGGTGTTTTTGGGCCCAGCAGCCGGCACGGCGCCCTCAACTGTTAGATCACCATCTAAGCAGTTTCCCGCATATTGATTCAATCTAACCGGCTCAGTCCACTTTTCTCCTTTCTTATTCCCTTTGCTAAAAAGAATGTAGCTGGAATCAGCGGGAGCCTCGCTGCCGTACAAATCGAACTCAGTCCAAGTTACATAGATGCAGTTCCCATCAAGCGAACATGCTGCCCACTCCTTATCTTGATCTTTAGCTCCATTGAAGCCAATCCCCTCCCCTTCACTCCATGTCACACCTTGATCTGTAGAGGTTTGAATCACAATTCGATCTAACAGTGAAGGGTCAGACCACCCTTTACCAGAGGGATCCGATAAATGGAGGTAGTAGAACCCTCCCTTCGGCGAAGCCACAATACACGGGTCACCGAAAACACCAAACCTCGATTTAAGTGTTGCAATCGTCCATGTTTTTCCCGAATCTGAAGAGGTGTAAACTTTATCTAAGATTGCCCCCGCAACCATATAGGCCTGATCCGTTTGAGAAATAGCGATTGCTGGTTCACAGGGCGAAAACCCGAGTGCACTTCCTTCTTCAATAACACTATTTGTATACACAGACTGCCCCAAAACAGACAGCCCACACATAACTCCGAAGAGCATTCCTACTAGCTTCATACAATGCAAACCTTAAGACCTGTAAGCGTCACTTTTTATTAATTGTGCATACTCTTTAGCGAAGTAGGTCAGGATGCCGTCAGCTCCAGCTCTGCGAATGCTCATTAACATTTCTGGCATGGCCTTATCATAATCTAACCATCCATTCTGGGCTGCAGCTTTTAACATGGCATATTCACCGCTCACGTTGTAAGCTGTTATTGGCAATTCAGAATTCTCATTCAAGACATGAATAACATCTAAATAGCAAAGCGCTGGCTTCACCATTAAATAGTCTGCACCTTCTTCAGCATCTAGCATTGCTTCGCGAATTGCTTCCTTCTTGTTGGCAGGATCCATTTGGTACGCCTTCTTGTCTCCGCTCTTAGGAGCAGATTCCAACGCATCACGAAAAGGACCATAAAATGCACTTGCATATTTCGCACAATAAGACATAATTGCTGTGTCAGCATAACCAGCGTCGTCCATGGCCACACGAATGGCTTCAATTCGGCCATCCATCATATCAGACGGACCAATGATATCAATTCCTGCTTGAGCTTGAGCTACTGACATCCGCTGAAGAATTGGCAGCGTTTCATCATTTAAGATGATTCCATTCTCTACCAAACCGTCATGGCCATCACTGCTGTAAGGATCCATGGCTACATCACTCATCAAACTAGCTTCAGGGAAACGTTCTTTGATAGATCGAATTATGCGCAAATAAAAATTATCATCTGCATAACTATATGATGCAACCTGATCTTTCAAGTGCTCTTCCACAGCAGGAAACAGCACAAAAGAGCGCAAGCCAAGCTCCATGCACTCATCAATCTCTTTCAACAAATGGTCTTCAGAGAACCTTGATAAACCCGGGAGCGAACTAATAGGTATGTTTTTATTCGTTCCATCAAGAACGAAAAAAGGATAAATCAAATGTTCTAACCCCAACCAATTTTCACGAACCATATTGCGAATAGCGGGTGTACGTCGATTTCTTCTTGGGCGACTCAGCATTTATTCTACTATAATTGATTCAACTTCTGCCTTTAATTCTTCCAACAAGTTCTTCTGCTCTGTCTGAATCTCAAGGTGCTGCTCATCTGTTAAACCATCCATGATCGCTTTCTTAGCATGATCGTTGTCGTGGTCGTGCTCTTCACCCTCAGCATGTGTATGCTCATGTCCTGGAATTTCAACAATCCCTGCTTCTACAGAATGGAACTTCCCATGCAAATCATCCAATTTCATGCTCAGCACTTCTAATTTAGAAGCCATTACTGAGTCTCCAGCGGCAGTGTACTCTTCCAATTTAGAAGACACGTTATCTGTTTTAGAATGGATCATATCTGCTAAGTCTCCAGACAACTGGATTACCTGCTCATGAACTTGTTCTGCTTGTTTCATTGTTTCACTCTTCTCTTGAATGTCATCTCCACAAGAGGTTAGAACGAATGTTGCTACTAGAATTGAAAAGATATATTTCATGGTGTTTAATTTTCTGCGTTTGTCTTTTTCTTAGGAACCGGATCATAACCAATTGTTCCCCATGGATGGCATTTACTAATGCGTTTTATCCCTAGCCAGATTCCTTTGAAAATTCCCCATTCCTGAATGGCTTCAATTGAATACTGAGAACAAGTAGGCTCATGTCTACAATTCTGACCTAACAACGGAGAAATCGCTGCTTGATATATGCGAATAGGGAAAATTGCAATCCACCGGATCCATTTCATGTATACAAAGGTAAACGAACTCTTGCAATGAGCTACAAGGGCCACGTTTCAATTGCGAGAAGAATAGAAATACCTGCAGTGAGTCCAGAAAGGAAAATAACCCATTCTCTCTGCACTATTCGCATGAGTCCTGTAAACAAGAAAGTGAACAAGATAAAAACTACTAGAACAGCGAGCTGCCCCACTTCTACCCCGAGGTTAAAGAACAAGAGCGGCTCAATGATTGAATCTGCATCATCTAAAATCATTCTAAAGTAACTGGAAAATCCAAGGCCATGAATTAACCCGAAAAACACTGCTATGAGATAACGCCATCCGTGGCCATTCACAGGCGTTTTCCACCTTTTCGCGTAGCGAAGATTTGTGACACTTGTAATGAGTATGGTTACTGGAATGAGGAATTCTACCCAACCTGATTGAACGTTAATGAGGTTTAGGCCAGCCAGAATCAACGTGAATGAATGTCCAACCGTAAAGGCCGTGGCAATTAACACAACACGCTTTACTTCTCTGTATTCGAAAATACAAACCAAAGCGATCAAATAGACTATGTGGTCATAGGCATTAACATCAGTGATGTGCAAGATTCCATCTCTCAGGTATTCAATCCAAGTCATGCCCCGAAAATACTTCGCCTAGCGTTCGGCTGATGCAGGCTTCACATGAATTTGGTCACATTCGAATGTTAACTCCTTCAAGTAAGCTCCTTTGGCAAGAGGCGTGTGTATTCGCAGATTGTAAAACTGAAGGCATGGGCATCATCAACGGGGTATTCACCAATTATTTTCTTCGTCCATTTAGCCGTGTCGAATTTCGGATAGTAGACATCGGCGTCAAAGGTGCCGTGCACATGCGTGATGTACATTTTATCTAGCAACCCTGCTTCTAGGGCTATCTTGTAGATCTGTCCGCCACCAATGATAAACGTTTCATCTTCACCTGCCTTTCTACTTATTTCAATTCCATCTTTAATGGTGTTCACCACGGTGGCTCCTTCAGCCTCATAGTTCAGCTGACGTGTTACCACAATGTTTGGCCTTCCTTTTAGGGGCCTCCATTTGTGTGGAATTGAATCAAAATTCATTCGTCCCATAATAACATGGTGTCCCAATGTAGTGTCACGGAAGAAGCGCATGTCTTTCGGGAGGCTCCAGATTAGGTCATTGTCTTTTCCAATGGCGTAATTCTCAGAAATTGCTGCGATGGCTGATACAATCATAATTTATACAGAAACTGCTGCTTTAATGTGTGGATGCGGATCATAGTTCTGTAGTTCGAAATCTTCAAATTTGAAATCGAACACGTCTTTCACATTTGGATTCATGGCCAAAGTCGGTAACGGTCTAAAATCACGTGTTAACTGCAATTCAGCCTGTTCAATGTGATTGTTATAAATATGGACATCACCAAAAGTGTGAATGAATTCCCCTACTTCATATCCGCAAACTTGAGCAAGCATCATGGTAAGAAGTGCGTAAGAGGCAATGTTGAATGGCACACCTAGAAACGTATCAGCACTGCGCTGGTACAACTGGCAACTCAACTTGTTATCTGCTACATAAAACTGGAATAGACAATGGCAAGGCGGCAAAGCCATATCATCTATGAAGGAAGGATTCCAAGCACTTACAATGTGCCTTCTTGAGTCTGGCTTGTTCTTCAACTGGTCAATGAGCTTAACAATTTGATCTGTTGAAGAACCATCCGGATTAGGCCAGCTTCGCCATTGGTAACCATATACAGGGCCTAAGTTTCCTTCTTCATCTGCCCAATCATCCCAGATGCGAACCCCATTGTCTTTGAGGTATTGAATGTTCGTATCACCTTTCAAAAACCACAATAGTTCATGAATGATAGACCGCAAGTGCAACTTCTTAGTAGTCAATGCCGGAAACCCTTCTGCAAGATCAAATCGCATTTGGTAGCCAAAACAACTGATGGTCCCAGTGCCCGTTCGGTCTTCCTTCTTGGTGCCGTTCTCTAAAATGTGTCTAAGAAGATCATGGTATTGCTTCATTCCTGCCAATTTGAATGCAAGGTAGCAAGCCTAATTGACCTACAGAACCGCTGTTGAGAAGTTCTGAAAATTTGCTATTCGCTAATGGCTTTCAAAGTCTGTTTCACGAATAGAACTTTGGCTTCCAATGCGGCCTTGTCATCTGCCAAAATGGTTACATGTCCCATTTTACGAAATGGTTTCGTGGTTGTTTTCCCATAGAAATGGGGATAAACGCCATCTGTTGCCAGCAAAGCATTAAGTCCTTCGTATTTCACTGGTCCAGTATGTCCTTCTTCGCCCACAATATTCACCATGGCGCCCATTCTCAATGTTTCAGTGCTCCCTAAAGGCAAGTTCAAGATGCTTCTGAGGTGTTGTCCAAATTGAGACGTATAATTGGCCTCAATCGTATGGTGTCCGCTGTTATGCGTTCGCGGGGCAGCTTCATTGACCAAAATCTCTCCTTCTTTGGTCAAGAACAGCTCAACCGCAAGAATGCCTTCAAATTTGAGTGCATCAGCCACTTTCGTTGCTAATTCTTTCGCTTTTTCGGCAAGGTCATCTTCAATTTCTGCCGGCGCGAAGAGGAAATCAACCAAGTTCGCTCTGGGATCAAAGACCAGTTCAACCACAGGAAACGTCTCACTTTGTCCATCAGCATTGCGGGCGATGATTACAGAAAGTTCTTTCTCAATTGGAACAAGGTCTTCAATTAGGCATGGCCCTTCAAATGCATTTTCTAGATCTTCGGCCGTTCTCAAAATCATTACTCCTTTTCCGTCATAGCCTCCAGTTCGCAGCTTGAGTACGGTGGGCAATGCCTCAATTGGACAATCTTTACCGTTCTCTAACAAAGAGAAGTTAGAAGAGAGAATGCCATTATCTGCGTAGAACTGCTTCTGAATTCCTTTGTCTTTGATGATTTCAAGAGCGCGGGGATCAGGACATACCTTCACCCCTATTTTCTGTAAGTCTTTCAGTGCTTGAACAGATACATCTTCAATTTCAATGGTAATCACATCTTTATCTGCACCAAATGCCATCACGGTATCGTAATCTCTGAAATCACCTTGCGTAAATGAATTTGCCAGTTCAGCACACGGGGCATCTGCTGCAGGGTCAAGGACATGTATTTTAACATCAAGGCTGGCTGCCTCTTGTATCAACATTCTTCCTAATTGGCCTCCACCGAGGATACCAAGTTTGATGTTATCTCCGTAAATCGCTTTCATGCTTCTTTGTAATCTATCAGTGCTGGGCGCTGAGTTAATTCGTGGTAACAAATTACTTCCGGTGAAAAATAGTGCACCACCATGCTCTTTCGTGTCAATTCAGGTTGATTCATCTTAACAGCTCCGTGTAATAAGTTGGCATGCCAAATAAAGACGTCTCCCTTTTTGGGATTGAAAATGGCGGGTTCAGGTTGCTTCTCTTTCAAGAGCTTTTGAATGTGCTCTTCGTAATGCAAATAAGCATCTTCGCCCAACAAATACTTAGACCCACCGTGGTCAAAGCTCTTATTCAACACATACGGAAATTTGTGACTTCCCGGATAGTATTTCAAAGGCCCTTGATCTGGCCCAATGTCTTCAAGAGCGACCCATGCAGCGGTCAAATGCCCCAGCGGATAAGAGGTCATATGGATGCTGTCAGAGTGTGTTCGTTGCTCACTACTCTTTGTGAAATTAATGCTTTGAAACGGCACCATTTTTTTCCCCGCTAAAAAATTCAGGGCTTTCATGATTTCAGGATCATCTGCTATTTGACCCAATCGCTTCCCTTCTTTGTAGGCAAACATAATCTTCTTGCCAGAGTAGTTAAAATCAATTGCTCCATCTGACATTAAGGCATCAACTTCAGCATTCACTTCATCAACAAAATCTTCAGAAAAATGCGATTTCAAAATTGCATATCCTCCTTTAATCCAGGTTGCTTCCAGTGCTTCTCTGATGGCTGGAGATAAATCTACCCAACCCTCCATTTGTGAGAGATCATTTGTTGTATCACTCCATGGACGTGCATCTGGGAGGTGTTCAAAATCAGCGCTTGAAATTGGGGCAAATACAGATTTTTTAATCCCGTACTGCTTGTACAACCGCCTATTTCTATTCAACTTAGATCCTTTGGACAAATTGAATAAATGATAGGCAGGCTTGAACCTTCTGAAAAAGCCCCAATATTTATCTGTTAATTTCGCCATGGGCACAAATATAAACAGCTTTCTGAGGATTAGAACCCGCAAAAGCGGAATGATTTATGTGCACCTTTGTTGAACTTATAAACGTGATTAAATGAACTCGATTCGCTCTATACTCCTTGTCTTGACAGTTGTTTCTTTTTGTTCAACAGACGCTATCAGCCAAGAAAATGAAAAACCAAACGTAGAGGGCAACCGCTGGGTATTTGGAGGAAACATCTCCGCTCAGTTTGGAAACACCACTTTTCTTGGAGCAAATCCAACTGTAGGTTACAGGCTCACGAATAGGATCACCGCTGGCGCTGGCGGTATGTATTATTACTGGAAACCAGGCACGTTTGAAGGCACTTCCATTTACGGCCCTACACTGTACTCTAGAATAATGATTGCCAGCAGCTTACTATCTGAAGGGGACCGTCTTTTCGCACAGACCGACTTTTATTATTTAAATACACGGTCATTCAATTCTTTTGCAGATCAGTTTGAGCGTACTTGGGTCCCACAGTGGTTTGTAGGAGGAGGGTATTACATTCAAGTTGGAAACAATGTGTTTCTTGGAGCTACTGTTCAATATGACCTCATCCAAGACCCGAATGCCTTTTTCAATTCTGTTTTCATCGGTGGCGGAATCTCTGTTGGCTTGTAATCTTTTCACAAGAGGAAGAGTATCTTTACGCAGTGAAAGAACTTATAGAAACAATTTTTCTCGGAAACTCAGTTGAAAACTGGCTCTTCGCTATTGCATTTACAGCAGGTGCAATTATCCTCGCGAAGATCATGTTTACTATCTTTAGTAAGACCTTCAAGTCTGCCGCAGCGAGAACTGCGTCTCGGTTAGATGACATTCTTATAGACATGCTGGAGGAGCCCATCATCTTCGCCATTCTGATCATAGGAATGTGGTGGGGTTATGATTATCTAACTTTTTCTGAGGGAGTCGAAACGTGGATCCATCGCATTTTCAGAGTACTTATTGCCATCAACATCACATGGCTTGTTGCACGCATTGTTGACGCCCTTTTAAAGGAATACCTCATCCCCTATGCAGAAAAGGCTGATTCCAATGTTGATCACGTTATGCCTATCATCAGAAAAGGCATTAAAAGCATCATTTGGATTCTCGGAATTGTGCTCGCTCTTAACAATGCGGGATATGATGTTGGTGCATTATTGGCCGGAATTGGAATTGGAGGTATTGCCTTGGCCATGGCCGCAAAAGATTTCGTAGCGAATATATTCGGAGGCATTACCGTCTTCACAGACAAACCCTTCGCCCCAGGAGACCGAATTAAAATTGATGGCTTTGATGGTTTTGTTACTGAAATAGGCATTCGTTCAACTAGAATAAAAACATTAGACGGACGAGTCGTCACCGTTCCCAACAACAAGTTTACAGATAGCTTTGTAGAGAATGTCACTGCTGAGCCTTCGCGCAAAATGCGCTTGACGTTAGGCTTAACCTATGACACCACTCATGACCAAATTCGCGAAGCGCAGGATTTAATAAAGAGCTTCGTTCTCAATCACCCCAGCATGGAAGACACCCATTACGTTTGGTTTGAAGGGTTTGGTGATTTCAGCTTGAACATCTCGCTCATCTACTATATTAAACAAGGAGAAGATTTATTTCAGGTACCAAATGATTTGCACTTGTTAATCTTGGAAAAATTCAATGCTGCCGGACTGGAATTTGCTTTCCCAACGCAGACGGTTTACCATCAATCTTTAACAGCGCCCCAGGGCAAGTAAGACTGCCCGCCAAGCAAACGCATTTGACGTTCAATTTGCTGACCTCTTTTCACGAGGTATGCAGAGGGTTTTCCCGGATTGGACTTTCGCGGTTGAGGGAGGCAACCAGCAATGAGGGCCGCTTGATTTCTGGTCACTTTTGCTGCTGATCTTTTAAAGTATTTCTGGCTTGCTGCCTCTACTCCAAAAGTTTTGGTTCCCATTTCAATCACATTGAGGTAGACTTCCATAATACGTTCTTTACTCCACATCACTTCAATCAAGGCGGTGAACCAGACTTCCAATCCTTTCCTCACCCACGTGCGCGATGGCCAGAGAAAGACATTCTTCGCACATTGCTGAGAAATGGTGCTCCCGCCTAATTTTCGGTCATGGGTTTTATTGTACTTAATGGCACTGGCAATGGCCTCTGTATCGAATCCGAAATGTTCAGGAAAACGCTGGTCTTCAGAAGCAATAACAGCCAACGGTAACTCAGGTGACATTTCATCTATGTCTACCCATGACCTTTCATGCGACTTCCCTTGAATCAACTGCAACAAAGTAGTTGGCGGATTAACCCACTTATACAGAAGAACCCAGGCTACAGAAACAGTGATAAACCAAAACGCTGCTCTCCAAGTGAAGCGCCAGGCACGCCTGAAAAATTTCTTCATTCAGGATTAAAGTTGAAGCTGCTTTTGGAGCTCTTTTGGCACTCCCGCTTTGTGCAACAAAACAGCGATGGTTTTCATTCTGAAATACGCCGAAGAAACATATTGCAATCCGCCTGTTTTATTACCAGAACCCCAAGAGTTTTTAATGATGAAATAGCGCCCTCCATTCTTATCTTTTGCAGTACCAATAAGGTGCATCAAGTGGTCATCTGTTGTTTTATAGTTATCAAACCCTTCCTGGCGCATTCTGGCTGTAACGGCTGGTTCTGCAAGCACTGTTTTAAAATATTGATCTTTTGGAGTCTCTGCTGCGGGATAAATTGCCATCGCATTTTTGAAAGAGAAACCACGCTCACTCACATCAGCATCCCATGCAAGGGTGTAGCCGTTTTCAAGAGCAGATACTACTGCGTTCTCTAGTTCGTCTAAAGAAACATTGTAAAATGATCCTTGTGAAAAATTATCTGGCACCTCTAATACAAAAGGTGCATTCATTGGGTGGTGTGTAAACGAAGTTAAACTTACATAGTCACTTGCGTTCAATCCCATCTCATCTCTAAACGAGGCGGGTGTATAGCTCTTTCCTTGGTATTCAAACTTCTCAGGAACCTCTCCTAAATACGCATCTAAAACTCCATTGTAAGCCGCTTTCCAAGCATCGCCGTTGGCCTCGTTTCTTTTGTCAACCAAAGCCTTCATCATGCCTTCCAATACCGCATCCATTTCACCATGGTTATGCTTTTCGCTGTCGTAATTAATGCCCGAATAAACGGCTTCTGGAACAACGCCATAATCACGCATTGCATTGATTACGTCGTGATTCAAACTCCCCGGCCCAAACTGATACTTTCCTTGGTACCGCATATACATTTCTGCCTTTTTCGGATAGGTCATTCTCACATTGAACATTTCAGACAAATCATGTTGCCCTTTTCCCATTCGAATTAACTCACTCTCCAAAAAAGACACTGTTGAATAACTCCAGCAGGTGCCCGTTTGACATTGATCTTTTGTCTCGGTTTTATCAAGCATAATATCATTCTTAATACCATACTCTTCAACCTGGGCCGAAGCAGTTAACAGAAAAAACGAAGCGGTAACTGCAAGTAATATCCTTTTCATAAAATTTGGTTCGAAATTAATCTCTACAAACAAGTTAGATCTTCTGATGTAGTTTGCAAGGGTTCCGAAGATAGGTCATTGTTACGATGCTTGTCAACTCTTGATTGTTAAAAGGGGCATGACACCCATAGGCGGAAGTACAAAAGAAGGTAGCACATTTAGGAATTGAAAATCATTAATGATGGAGCGCAAAAAAATAGCAGTTGTAGCAGGCGGTTTCTCAGGAGAGGCAGCCATTTCAGGGCAAAGTGGCAACATGGTCATGAAGAACATTGACCGCGAAAAATTCAATCCAGTCCTCTATTGGATTACGTCAGATGGCTGGAATGCTGAAATCAATGGCGCTCTGCTCCCTGTTGATAAAAATGATTTTTCAGTACAACTATTAGAAGAGAAATTCTACCCAGACGCTGCTTTCATCATGATTCACGGTACACCTGGTGAAGACGGCATTCTTCAAGGGTACTTTGAACTCATTAATCTACCCTACACCACTGGAAATGGATTGAACATGGCACTTACGTTCCATAAAGGAATGACCATTAACAACCTGAGAAGCCTAAATGTGCCTGTGGCTGACGGACTTCTTCTGCGAAACAGAAAGGACGCGAGCAATGAAGAAATTCTAGAAATAACAGGACTTCCCTGCTTTGTAAAACCAAATCAGGGCGGGTCAAGCATTGGCATGAGTAAAGTGAAAAAAGCCGAAGAATTGTCAAAAGCCCTTGACATCGCATTTGAGGAAGACAGCGAAGTATTGGTTGAATCTTTCATGGATGGAACCGAAGTACAATGTGGTGTAATTCCTTGGAATGGTGAACTGAGAGCACTTCCCCTCACTGAAATCGTAACTGAAAATGAGTTCTTCGATTATGCCGCGAAATACGAGGGACAATCAGAAGAAATTACTCCTGCCCGCATTCCAGATGAAATTAGAGACACTATTCAAGCTTTAGCAAAAAGAATCTATGTGGCTTTTCGTTGCCAAGGAATGATTCGTGTAGACTGCATGGTAGTGGAAGGTGTGCCGCACATTATTGAAATCAACACGGTGCCGGGCTTTTCTGAAGCAAGTATTATCCCACAACAGGCAGCCGCGGCAGGCATCTCAATAAAAGCATTGATCTCAAGCGTAATCCAATCAATCCTATAGCTTACTTGCGTTTGCTCACCCTATCTTCATTTCCTTTCACAAAGGCATCCCAGCCGCTGTAACTCTTTGAAGTGCCAATGGTTCCACTCTGAAAATGGTGGCATACCGCTGCAGCCAATCCGTCAGTGGCATCTAATTCTTTTGGGAGGTCTGCTTGGTTGATGTTAAGAATCGAACACAGCATAGCAGCCACCTGCTCTTTGCTGGCGTTTCCATTGCCTGTGACTGACTGCTTAATCTTTCGCGGGGCGTATTCAACAATGGGTATTTGCCTACTCAAAGCGGCGGCAAACGCAACACCTTGTGCTCTCCCTAGCTTCAGCATAGACTGCACATTTTGTCCGAAAAAAGGGGCTTCAGCAGCCACTTCATCAGGATGAAATTCATCAATTAATTGCACACACCGATCGAAAATTCGCTGGAGCTTCAAGGCATGATTGTTCAGCTTTGAAAGGTGAATCACACCCATTGTTAGCATCTCAACTTTCTTCCCTTTGACCCGAATCATGCCATACCCCATGATGGTTGTTCCGGGATCAATTCCCATGATTATCTTTTCCGATTGGTTTGCGGTACTTTTGTCCATTACTCAAAAGTAACCCCATTTGCGCATTCAAAAAAAAATATGGTTCAAGTTATTACAACTAGCTGTTGTTCTGCTAGCTGGATGGTTCTTGTACTCCAAACTGAGTGACGGATTCAACTGGGAGCTGCTATTCACTTTTGACGAACCGTCATATTTCGCCTATATCCTATTACTCCTTCCCATCAACTTAGGATTGGAGGCAGCAAAATGGTGGAAACTAACCCGCAGCTTCGGGCAGCTCTCTTACAGCAAATCTATTTCCAGTGTACTCATTGGTAATTTCTACACCCTGTTTACGCCAAATCGAATTGGTGACGGTGCTGGGAGGCTACATTTTCTTGCTCCAGGCAACAAAACAAGAGCTACTTGGGCCTTCATTAACGGCAGCATGTCGCAGTTTCTATGCACCCTAGTTGTAGGAAGTTTGGGACTTGCTATCATTCAACAATGGACCATTGAGGCAGATGCCACTTGGTGGATTTACGCGCAATGGATGCGTTGGCCTGTTTGGCTAGCAACCATTATACTCTTGCTCCTTTATATAGAGCCGGGCTGGGTAACTTTAGCCATTGACAACAGCAAAGAAGACGGCTGGTTTGGCAAACGCGTGCGCACCCTTCAGCACTACTCAAGAAGGCAAAATGCAGGTACGTTAGTGTTAAGTGCGCTGCGTTATGTCACTTTCGCCACTCAGATGTACTTCGCCCTGAAACTGTATGGGATTTCTGGTGATGCCTTTGAAATTTATTTGCGAATTGGGATCCTCTACCTCGCAACCACACTGATTCCAACCGCTGCGCTTGCAGAATTTGGCGTTCGTGAATCACTCGCAATTCTACTCTTTCCTGCCGCCGGGATTTCTGAAGAAGGAGCCTTTGCTGCCACTCTTCTGGTTTGGTTGGTCAATCTTCTGTTTCCAGCTATTTTAGGTGGAATACTATTCACAAGACTTCAACCATCAAAGAAGTGAGTTTCGTCTACATAGGCCTCGGGGTCATCTCAGCGATTCTGTACCTCATCTTCATGATTTGGGTTTACATTCATTTGGGGCGAAAGGTAGAAACACTTAAAACGAAGGACGAAATAACCCTCACGATTCTTATTGCCTGCAGAAACGAAGCTTTGAGACTTCCGCGTTTAGCGAAAGCACTCAAGCATTTCAATGGGCAACTTATTTTGATAGACGATCACAGCGAAGATCAAACAGTGGCCGAAGCCACCAAACTTCTTCCTCAGGCACTCCTCATTAAGAATGAAGGCACTGGGAAGAAGGCCGCGCTCAAAACCGGATTGGCAAAAGCAACAGGATCAAAAGTGCTGTGCTTAGATGCAGACATCCTCATTGATACAGACTGGATCAATCGCTGTCAATCCTACCTTACAGAAAACGCTGCTGACCTTCATCTTTTCCCTGTTTTGGTTCAGGATTCAACAAATGTATTTCAACAATTCGAAGCGTTTGACATGCTTGGATTGATGGCAATTACCAAGGCATCAGCCAACGCTAATAGACCAATTCTTGCTAATGGAGCAGCACTATGTGTATCAAGAGTTGACTTCCTTGATTGCCAAAATGAATTGCATGAAGACCAAGCAAGTGGTGATGACATCTTCTTGCTTCAAGCCATGAAAAAAAGAGGAAAGCACATTCACTTTGTTCAAAATCAAGACCTCGTAGTTGGCATAGAACCACATAGCTCAATGAAATCTTTTTTCAAGCAGCGCATTCGTTGGGGACAGAAAAGCAACGCTTATTCAGATCTTTTCGCCAAAACAGTAGCATGGATTGTTCTTTTGGGCAACCTGTGGTTCTTTATGAGTCTGCAACTCTCAATCATCTTTGGAGCACTTGGAGCATATTTGGCACAAACATTCATGCTCCTGTTCATTCTCCCCAAGATACTTATAGACACACTATTAGCTCAGAAAGCTAATAACCATTTCAACTCAAATTTAAATCTAGGAATGCGTTTAATCTTTTCGATTCTCTATCCTTTCTACATCATTTTTGTTGGGCTCAGTGGTTTCTTCTACCGTCCATATTGGAAAGGTCGAAAGGTATAAGCATCTTGCAGCGTGGGAAATTTAGTTGAACTATCTCCGAACCAACAAGCCTGGCTTCGCTTCAAGCGAAACAAAGCAGGATTAGCAGGATGCATTGTCATCTTTGCTCTGATTTTGATTTCCTTATTAGGGAGTTTAATTCGCCCTGACCCTTCGCCCAATGCCAACGCCCAAAACCTCTCTATCTCTAGGCAGAAGCCCGGGTTTCAGGTAGACATGTTAACGCTGAATACAGACCTCCCTCCAGTTCCGGTTGCTTCTTATCAAATTAATGGAGACCAATTGGAATACACGCTTTATGGAGATGCGCAAAGCAAGTCAATTTCCATTGCAGATTTGGCTCCAAAGGAGATGGTTCAGCACAAAACCTTTCTGCTTGGCACAGACAAATACGGACGAGATTTACTTAGCAGGCTGATGGCCGGGACACGCATTTCTTTGAGCGTAGGCTTCATTGCTGTTTTGATTTCACTTATTGTAGGCATCACGTTGGGCGCAATGGCAGGCTATTTTGGCGGGAAGATTGACGCACTTATTTCTTGGTTAATCAATGTGGTTTGGAGCATCCCCACGTTGCTCATGGTCATTGCCATCACGCTTGCTTTCGGAAAAGGTTTTTGGCAGGTGTTTATTGCCATTGGTTTGACCATGTGGGTAGAGGTGGCCCGTATTGTGCGTGGCCAATTTTTAAGCATCCGTGAAAAAGAATACGTAGAGGCTGCAAAAGCCCTTGGTTACAGCCACACACGGATCATCACAAAACACATTCTCCCCAATGCATGGGGGCCAATAATTGTGATTTCAGCTGCCAATTTTGCGGGTGCCATTCTAGTGGAAGCCGGACTGAGCTTCTTGGGAATTGGTGCTCAAATACCTACACCAAGTTGGGGCAACATGATCAAAGAGCATTACGCCATGATCACCACAGACCTTGCCTACCTTGCCATCTTACCAGGAGTCCTAATTATGGTACTGGTGCTTTCCTTCATGATGGTTGGAAATGGATTGCGAGATGCGCTAGACGTCCGCAGCTAGTTCCTGTTTGATTTAATTAGTCCCAAATGACCTCTTGGCCTCTGGGAAAAGAGCGAAACAGGCCCCGAAATCCTAAATAGTTTACACGTCAGAGCTTTCCATGGCCTGTAAAAGACAACCTATCCACTTCATACTTTAGCAGTCTGAATCCCTTTGGTATCTTTGAACTCAAATCAGGACCCTTGGAAAAGAATAGTAAGATTTATATTGCCGGACACAAAGGCATGGTAGGCTCATCCATTGTTAGAAAACTTGAAGCTGAAGGACACACCAACCTCATCTGCCGCTCTTCGTCAGAACTAAACCTCATGGATCAAGTTCAAGTGCGTGAATTTTTTGCCGAAACACAACCTGAATATGTCTTTCTTGCTGCAGCAAAAGTGGGTGGGATTCAAGCGAACAACGTCTACCGTGCTGAGTTTTTGTACAACAACCTGATGATTGAGGCTAACATCATCCACACGGCCCACGAAGCGAAGGTGAAAAAACTACTCTTCCTGGGGAGCTCTTGTATCTACCCGAAATTTGCTGACCAACCGTTGAAAGAAGATAGCCTTCTCACAGGGTTACTAGAGCCAACAAATGAGCCATATGCCATCGCTAAAATTGCGGGCATTAAACTATGTGAAGCATACCGCGATCAATACGGTGACAATTTCATTTCAGTTATGCCTACCAACCTCTACGGCCCAAATGACAACTATGATTTAAATTCATCTCACGTTCTCCCCGCGCTTCTACGCAAATTCCACACAGCCAAAACAGAAGGACAGCCTTCAGTTGAAGTATGGGGCTCAGGAAGTCCGAAAAGGGAATTCATGCATGTAGATGACCTCGCCGAAGCTTGCTACTTCTTAATGATGAATTACAACGAAAAGCTTTTCGTTAACGTTGGGACGGGCGTAGATGTGACCATCAAAGAATTGGCAGAAACCATCAAAGAAATTACAGCATTCGAAGGAGAACTTGTTTGGGACAGTTCGAAGCCTGACGGTACACCAAGAAAATTGATGGATGTAAGTCGCATCAATGACTTCGGCTGGAAGCACAAGATAGACTTGAAAGACGGAATTGAATCTGTCTATGAAAATTTCAAAACACTAGACCTCGTTTGATGAACTGGTCTAAACACCTCCTACACGGAACGTTATTTCTTTTGCTCTTTTGGGCGAAAGAATCAAGTGCTCAACACTATCAAGAACCACTCGAAAGGACGGTTACGGAAGGAGTTGAAGATGCCTTTTCTGCTGTAGATACTGTTTTTCATTCAGCGGCAAAGCCCTACCATGCAGATCAGTTTGAACGGGACAGTATTCCGAGATTTAAGACAGATGACCGCAGGTATTTTAACCTAGCCGAAGCCAAACTCCTCAAAGAGCACCTTGTTGAATTGCGTGAAGGCGATTTCGAATTGAACTTGGACATTATTTTAGACCTATCTATAGGCTGGGATGTGGGAGATACATCTTCTTGGCAAGACACTGTTCAAATCTTCAACAACACCAGAGGACTCTCAATATCAGGAAAGATTGGCGATGTCGTTTCGTTTCAGGCATCAGTCTTCGAGAATCAAAGTCAGTTCCGGGACTGGATGTACAAATACACTGATTCACTGCAGGTGATTCCAGGGCAAGGTCGTTTCAAAGAACTTGAGTCCAATGCGCGGGATTACAACTCAGCTTGGGGAGTAGTCAGTGTGAAAGCGACTCCTTGGTTGCAAGTGCATTTCGGACAAGGGAAGCACTTTATCGGAAATGGCTATCGGTCTATGTTACTTTCAGATGTGGCAGCAAATTATCCTTTCATTCGAGTCAAGGCAGAATTTCTTAACCACCGAGTTCAATACACCGCCATCAATGCAGAACTGTTCAATCTAGAACGTTTGCCGCTGGGAGAAGTACCTGAATCATTGTTCAAACGAAAAGGAATGACCGTGCGTTACTTGAGCATGATTCCTCATCCACGCGTTGAGTTGGGCTTATTCGAAGCGGTGATTCATGAACGTTGGGATTCAACTGGGACAAAAGCTTACAATTGGGACTACTACCAACCTCTGCCTTTCGTTTCAACGGCAATCCACGGACTAGATGCGGCAAACAATGCTGTAGTTGGCGCCAATTTAAAAGTAAAAGTGAGCAATAAGCTTTTCGTTTACGGACAAGCAGTGGCAGATCAAAGTGACGCACGGTTTAGCGGCTTTCAGGCAGGTCTTCGCTGGCAAGATTTTCCGCTCAAAACATTAGCCCTTCGCCTTGAATACAATGAAGGAGGTGCTGGAATCTTCACCAATAAGGCACCCTTGCAGAATTACACACACATGAATCAAGGCCTTGCGCATCCGTTGGGAACGAACTTCAAAGAGTACATTGTGATCTTACAGCATCGCACGCGTAAAAAACGACTTTGGTCTGAATGGAAAGGCATCTATCAATTGCATGACGGCGGTATGCGAGGGAACATTCAAAGCACACCTGCAGAAGTTTTAGATGGTCTGCACGAGCCAGGTATCACTATGATCAGTGACGTGCAACTGGGCTACCTAATGAATCCCACCACCAATACAAGCGCCATCATTGGTTGGTCATGGAGAGACCGAAGCACAAATGAAGGTCATTTGATTAGTTCCTTTTATTACTTCACCTTCAGAGTAGCTCTCTTTAACAGATACTACGATGTCTGACAATAATATAGGGACCGCCCTGACCACAACAGAACATAGATGTGACGAGATTGCCCTGTGCAAACATCTTGACACACGCTTGAAAAAGCGTATTTTTAACAAAAGCCCTCTACCGTGCTAGAAATAATTTTCGGATTCCTTACTGCATCATTCTTGGTGGTCATAGCCATGCCTTCGCTCATTAAAGTAGCGAAGATGAAGCACCTTGTTGACGAACCAGGAGACTCAAGAAAGCTTCACAAACGCAGTGTACCGACCATAGGTGGTATTTTGATTTTTGCCGGAACAATCTTGGGCTACAGCTTATGGTTTCCTACACAAAGTGCACATAAACTGGGCATGAATTATGATCCGCTCTCAGCGCTTCACGAATTCAAATACCTAGTAGCCAGCATGTTCATCTTATTTTTTCTTGGATTAAAAGATGACCTTGTGGGTGTTAGTCCAAGTAAAAAGCTCTTGGTTCATTTTGTTGTTGGCGCCATCTTGGTATTCATGGCAGACATACGAATCACCCAGTTTTGGGGTTTATTCACTTTGGGTGAGATACCAGATTACGTGAGTTACCTCTTTTCAGTGTTCGTTTACATCGTAATTGTGAATGCCATCAACCTCATTGACGGTGTAGATGGTTTGGCTGGGGGAATCGGAATGATTGCCAGCATCACCTTCACCTACTGGTTTTACCAAACAGGCCATTTACCTTTGGCCCTTTTGGCAGCAAGTTTAGGTGGAGCATTGCTTGGCTTTCTGGTTTTCAACTTCAATCCCGCTCGTATTTTCATGGGAGACTCCGGCTCACTGACCATCGGAGTAGTGATGTTTGTGCTTGCCACACAGATGATTGAATTCCCAATTGACAAGCTCCCATACTCAATGAAAGGAGTTTCAAAACCAGTGCTGGCCATGGCTATTTTAGCATATCCGCTCATAGATACTTTAAGGGTTTTCTTCATTCGAATGGTACAAGGACGATCACCCTTTTCAGCAGATAAAAACCACATTCACCATAGGCTGCTTGCCCTTGGGTTGAGCCACAAACAAACTGTTCTCATCTTGTATGCCTTTTCTGCTTTCATTGTGATTTTAACATTTTTCCTTCCTGCGCACAGTCCGAACGTTTCTTTCCTGATCATCGCCGGAGTATCAGTGGGGATTGCCCAGATCATTTTTTGGATTCCTTTGAAGGACAAGAAGAAGAAAATAAAAAAAGTAGAAGAGGCATGAGAAACGTCCTTTTGGTATTCATTTCTTGCTTGCCCTTTTTTGCTAACGCCCAAATAACTGAAGGGTATCAGCATTGGGATGCCCTTACTAGAACTGCTGGCGCTATTCACAACAGTGCAGCGCACCACAGTAACATTCGTCCGCTCAGTCCATTTCTAGACACGCTTGAAGTGGCTTGCACACGTGATTCAGCGCTTATTTTCGGCCCAAAAACCTTCAGATTTCGTTTGGCTCCAGTTGTAGACTTGAATGGCGGTTTTTCAGCAGCACCGAACCCTGGCATTGCCGGATTCGGAAATGCCGGAATTCAAATTCAAGCGTTCTTGAAAGAGCGATTTTATGCCCGCGCATCCTACCAGCTTGGTTACACTTACTTCCCTGATCACCTTCAAGTATTCTCTAAAAATGAAATGGTCATCCCCGGGATTGGCAAGGCCGAAGAAATGAATGGAGGATACATTGCCCATTATTACACGGGTGCTTTGGGCATGAAAATGGGCGACCATTTTGAATTGGAACTAGGACGCGACAAGCACTTTTGGGGCGATGGATACCGCTCAATGATCTTAAGTAACAACGCCAGCCCCTTCCCCTACATGCGGCTCACCACGAAGGTTTGGAAGTTCAAATACACCAATCTATGGACCGCATTAACAGATTTAAATCAGGCCACAGGAGAAGAGCGCAGAAAATTCACAACCCATCACGCCTTAAGCTGGAACATCACTCAACGATTTAACCTATCTATTTATGAAGCCGTGGTATGGCAAGCTTCTGATTCATTATCTGACAGGGGATTTGAAGCCGCTTATTTGAATCCACTCATCTTCTACCGCCCTGTAGAGTTTTCACAAGGATCAGCAGACAATGTGCTCCTGGGCGTCAGCATGCGGTATGAGCTAGAAGACAACATCCAGCTCTATTCACAGCTCTACTTCGATGAGTTCCTCATGAATGAACTCCGCCAAGGCAATGGCTGGTGGGGCAACAAGTTTGGCTTTCAAATTGGGGCGAAAGCGTACGATCTTTTCGCTGACAGCCTCTCACTGCAAACAGAGTTAAACATTGCCCGGCCCTATACCTACACTCATGGAAGCGTTGTTCAGGCCTATGGCCATATGAACCAATCTTTGGCGCACCCTTTAGGGACCAATTTTGTTGAATGGATTTCCAGAGCCAGCTACCAAGCGGCTAATTTCACTTACAACGGAACATTCATGTTTGCAGGTTTCGGCCAAGACAAAGAGGGAGAGAATTACGGTGGCGATGTATTCGTCTCGTATGCTAGCCCCACAAGAGTTTATGGAAACAACATCATGCAAGGTGAAAAGAACACCCTCCTTTTTCTGCACCTAGAGGCTGAAAAACAAGTGATTAAAGCATACAACATCAACCTGACGGCAGGGTTAGGTGTGCGAAAAGTAATCAACACCATTGGCTCTCCAATGGACGCATGGTTAACACTGGGTTTGCGCTCTCCTTTGGTCAGGAACTACCGTGATTTCTAAAAGAAAAATCTGGAGCAATTCTAACCCATACTTTAACAGTTATTGACTAACTTTGCGGTCAATTCTAAGGGGACGTGAAAACAGCAGATTCAATCGCTACTACCACAACATCTACATCAAAAGTGAAGGACTTAGCCATGTTCTTCAAGTTTCGACTATCCATGATTGTCGTGCTCTCCTCTGTTCTTGGATATTTAATGGGTGCCGAAACAGTAAGTGGATTTTCAATTGTCTCCCTGGTCGTTGGTGGTTTTTTACTTTCGGGAGCAAGTAACGGCTTCAACCAAGTTTGGGAAAAGGACTTGGATCGTTTGATGAAACGAACTGAAAACCGCCCCATGCCTCAAGGCCGCATGTCAGTCACTGAAGGGATTTTCATTTCAAGTATTTCCGCTATTGCTGGCATACTCATCTTATGGCTTTCATTGAACGCATTGTGTGGAATTCTAGGAGTAATTGCATTGTTCTTTTATGTATTCCTTTACACGCCCATGAAGCAAAAGAATTCATTGGCGGTGTTCATTGGAGCCTTCCCTGGTGCCATACCTCCTATGTTAGGCTATGTAGCTGCTACAGGCCAATTCGGGCTCGAAGCCGGACTTTTATTCGCTACGCAATTCATGTGGCAATTCCCTCACTTTTGGGCTATTGCGTGGGTTGTTTATGACGACTATAAAGCCGCAGGATACAAATTAATGCCCTTCAATGATGGAAGATCAAAGCGTTCTGCATTCCAAATAGTCCTTTACAGCTTTTTCTTGATTCCAGTTAGCCTTTTACCTTGGGCTTTCCCGGCAGATGCACCGTTAATTGGCACGCTGGGAATGGTTGTGGTGACGCTATGTGGAATTGGATTTGCATTCTTAGCTTGGCGTCTATACCGCTCATGCGAGACTCGTGACGCTAAAGTTTTAATGTTCGCCTCCTTTATCTACTTACCTATTGTTCAACTGTTCTACGTAATAGACAAACTTTAATTAGATGAGTAAAAAAGGAATCATGCAAGCAGATAACGGAGTATACGAGGGAGTAGACCCAGCAGTTCGAATTCGAACGAAAAAGATGTTGATATGGATGATTATTTTCGCCATAGTCATGCTTTTTGCAGGACTCACATCAGCATACATTGTGAGCAGTATGGGGGACTATTGGGTACACATTGAATCACCAAAAGCACTTTGGTGGAGTAACGCCATCATTGTTCTGAGCAGTTTACCGATGTACCTTGCATTTACAGCCATGAAAAAAGGCCAAAAGCAACAGTCAATCATCATGCTGACGATCACTTTATTCATGGGGATTGGTTTCACGGTTGCTCAATACCAAGGCTGGGAAGACTTAAAAGCAAAAGGAATGGGTGTTTCGTTATTCGAAACAGACATGGGCGTTAAATCGCAATGGAATAACATTGATCGCATCACAGGAGAATATGGTGTAGATTATTATGTTGTTCAGGATGGCAAAGAACTCATCTACAATAAGGGCGAATTTTACGCTCCAGATGACGTACTCATGGCCGCCCCAGTTACCGGAGACGTAAAAAGAATGAGTAACTCATCAGGAGCCTTAGTTTGGGTGCTGATTGCGGTACACGTCCTTCACCTCGTATTTGGATTAATTTATTTAGTAGTTAATATAATTCGCAGTTCAACTGGCGTAATACACCAAAAGGACACTATAAGACTTTATGCAAATGGCATGTACTGGCATTTCTTAGGTATTTTATGGGTCTATTTGTTCGCCTTTTTGTTCATAATTCATTAAACTTGCAGCAAATTTTTGTCCAGCTATGGCAGGCGATGCAATTAAAGTAATCCCGAAAGAAGTTCTCTGGGGCGGTGGTAGATCCCCGTTCAGTGTGAGTTACGGAAAAATGATGATGTGGTACTTCCTAGTATCAGATGCATTAACATTCAGTGGTCTATTGACAGCTTATGGATTCGTTCGGCACGGATCCGAGGATGCTTGGCCTATTGGTGAGCAAGTCTTTCAAGCGCTTCCAGGATTGGAAGGTCAATATCCACTGATTTATGTGGCATTGATGACATTCATCCTCATCGTATCATCCGTAACGATGGTATTAGCGGTTGAATCAGGTCATCGAAACCACAAGAAAGGTGTAGTCAAATGGCTTGGATGGACTATCATAGGAGGCATGATCTTCGTTGGCTCACAAGCCTGGGAATGGTCTCACTACATCCACGGAGGTGGAGGCGCTTTCCAAATTAGCCAAGCGATGACCGTTAACGCAGTAACGGACCATAAAGAAGAAGCAATATCCATTGCCTTGACAGATGGAGACCGTGTATTCATGGACCATCACTTTGGAGATTTGATGGAACGCTACGTTGAAGGTGACATAGCTATTCAGTTGACAACAACTGCAGAGTCAGTGACTCTTGTAGACGTGTATCACCCTGAACACCCCGTTGTTCTTGAAGAGCTTACACTGAATAAATACGTTGAGGACAAGAGTGTTGTAAGAGGCGCTGAAATGATGAAGCTATGGAATGCACGAACAGACAATTTTGTCTTTGGCGCAAACTTAGAGACATCTGAATATGGAACGCAGCAAGCATATGGCGGTTTCTTCTTCTTCATCACTGGTTTCCACGGATTCCACGTGTTCTCTGGAGTTGTATTCAACATTATCATTTGGTTCCTTGTGATCCGTGGTGTGTATGAAAAGAGAGGCCATTATGAAATGGTTGAGAAAATTGGACTTTACTGGCACTTCGTTGATTTGGTATGGGTATTCGTATTCACCTTTTTCTACCTCGTGTAATCTTTAAACAACAGTACTGATGGAAAGAGACGATCTTATTGCAAATGATAACTATTCACTGAATGCAACGCACAGTGAAGAAGCGGGTTCTAAAATCAGAAAGAAAATCTGGAAAGTAACCGGACTTCTCACGCTGATTACTGCAGTTGAAGTTTTCTGTGGAATCATGATTAAAAGGGGTGATACGTGGCAATGGAGCACGGTTAAGGTCATGTTTATTGTCCTCACACTGGTAAAGGCAGGCTACATAGTTATGTCATTTATGCACCTTGGTGAAGAGCGCAAGAACTTGCGTAACGTGGTCCTTGTACCCTATGTTCTTTTCATCGGATACCTCATATTCATTGCCTTGTACGAAGGCTCTTCGCACTAGAACGATTGATCAGTTGAACTGATATGACCAAAAAACAAAATATTAAAAAGTACACCTTCCTTATAGGTGTGCTTTTTTTGTTTCCCCTCTCGTTGATACTCTTCTTTGGGGTATTCTCAGAGCATAAATTCAAGACACTTCCTTACCTCGGTCCAAAAGAAGTCTTAAGCACCAAGAATTCTGACGGCGTGTCTGATACGGCATACTATCAAATCCCTGATTTCGAATTCACGAATCAAAACGGCAACAATTTCACAAGAGATTCATTGCGTGGACGGGTTTGGCTCGCCTCTTTCTATGCTACCAATTCACCGCACATCAGAAAAATCACAGATCGTCTGCTCGCTCCCAATTGGAGGTACAGACATGAAACTGACATCGGATTACTGTGCATGACACTGGACGCTTCTTATGACACCCCTGCGGTCATGAAGGCTTATGTAAATCAGACCACCACACAAAACATCACACCAGATAAATGGCAGTTCTTGACCGGTGATCAAGACGCCATCAATAGCTACATCACAAAAGCCTTTTTCATTGAAGACCCTCAGTATACAGCACAGCTCTTCCTCATAGACACCATTGGAAACATCCGCGGACAATACAATGGAAATCTAGAAGAAGAAATAAAGGCTGCTATTGAAGACATTGCTTTGCTGAAGAAGGAAATGGACATAAGAAGTTATGAAGAGAAGAAACGTGCTGAACAAAACAATTCCAATTCTAATTAGCATTGGCCTACTTGCTTGTAAAACAGAACCCGCTCTTGACCAAGAGCGCACACTGCCTTATTTCGGAACGCATGATGTGTCTTTGGAGAATCAACCAGATGGAACGAAGCTAGCAGACACTACCTACTTCACTGTTCCTGGCTTCAGCTTCATCAATCAAGATAGCATTGAAGTTTCTCATCAAGATTACCGAAACCACATCTACGTAACAGACTTCTTCTTTACCACCTGCCCAAGCATCTGTCCGGTCATGAGCGCACAAATGAGCCGACTCCAAGATATGCTGAAGAAAAAGGATTTATTTGGCCCCGTGATGTTACTTTCGCACACCGTAGATCCAGCGAAGGACTCACCAGAAATGCTGCAAGCATATGCAGAACGCATGGGTGCAGATACAGAAAACTGGAATTTCGTCACAGGAGACAAAGATGAACTCTATGACCAAGCTAGATATGGCTACTTCATGACCGCACTAGAATCTGATACCGCTGCTGGAGGTTTTTACCATTCAGACAATTTCGTGCTTATTGATCGCGGAGGAAGACTTCGAGGATATTACGACGGCACGTCAACAAAAGAAGTAAATCAACTGTTTGAAGACATACTACTATTAACACAAGATGAAAATGGATTTAGTCAAGATAGCGCAAAATAGAAAAAAGTCCAGAACCCTTATTGTTATTGCCTCACTGGTCATACCCATTGTGGTCACAGCCCTGAGGTACATCCCGAATCCTGATCTAACAGAAGGCACAAAGACCATGCTTTATGGTTTGCCCCTTCTCAATGCCATCCTCAATGGAAGTACGTTCCTCCTTTTGATTGCCGCATTTGTTGCCATTAAAGGGAAAAACATTGCCAGACACAAGAAATTGGTTTCCACTGCGCTGATTTTTTCTGGATTGTTCCTGATATCCTATATTGCCTTCCATGGCATTCTTCCAGAAACACGCTATGAAGGCGAAGGAAGCATAAAAATAGTTTACTACTTCATACTCATTACGCACATTCTGCTCTCAGTAATAATAGTTCCTTTGGCGCTCACCGCATATTCCCATGGATTGGCAGGAAGAATTGATTTACACCGCAAAATTGTGAAGTTTACTTTTCCATTTTGGCTTTATGTTACCATAACGGGAGTAATCGTGTACATCATGATTCAGCCTTTCTACGAAATTCAGCTTTGGTAAAACCCCTCATTTTGAAGAAGTTAAACAGATATATCACCCTCACCTGCGCCCTAGTGATGATAGCTACACTGCTCCCAGCACTGTCAAGCGCTCAATGCGTTATGTGCAAGGCTGTTGCTGAAGACTCCGCGAATGGCGGGGGCATTGGACAGGGCATCAATAGCGGAATCATGTACATTATGGGCATCCCATATTTGTTAATGGTTGTTGCATACTTCGCTTTCTTTCGAAAAAAAGGTAACTTCAGCAATTGAGTCCTAAATCATCCCATTTTGAAGTCAACTATCCTTTTGCAGATCTATCTCACGAAACTTGGAACGAAAATTGTTCGCAAACGTATAGATATTTTTAGAACGATAATTATGCGCAGAAAGATTGTAATATCCGCTTTAGCGATTTCAGGCATGTTTGTATCAACTGCATCATTGGCTCAATTCACACAAGAAAAAAATATTTCAACAAGCGACGTTGAAATAGAAATGCAAGTCATGAATCTATCTGTGTTTGATGCAGAATCAAAACAGGCGATGATTGCGAATGTAGCAGTTGCAGGATTAAACCCTAGAAAGCCCGTTGTCTTCCAATCAATTGCAGATATCACTTTTGAAATTAGAAACTATAGACTCTATACTGTTTCCTGTGTAAAGGAAGGGTATATGTATTACTCTGAAAAGTTTTGGCCAGAAGAGAAACGTGTACACGAACAGGATGTTGAACTAAAGAAACTATCTGTTGGACTTAGAACAGACATACGCGATATTACCTTCTTAGGAAATAAAACAGAAATATACCACAAGTCCAAGCCAGCCCTCGAAGACTTAATTCAATTCATGAGCATCAACCCTTCCGTAATGATTGCCGTGATTGGACATGTCAATGGACCAGACAATTCTCGCAGTGAGAAATTCTATAATAATGCTAGTATTGAAAGAGCTGAGAAAGTGATCGAATATCTGGTTGAACATGGCGTTCAAGTTGAAAGGCTTCAAGCAAAAGGAATGGGCAACTCAGAAATGCTCTATCCAGACCCATCAACTGATTGGCAAAATGAAGCCAATAGAAGAATTGAAATAGAGATCACAGCCATTTAAAGCAGACTCCTCTGCCGTTCACCACCTTTAACATACGTTCATACGAAACACTCCCTAAACGATTAGAGTTTAGTTAAGTTTGCAACTGAAACCATCAGATCATGGCTAAGACAAGCTTACTTACACTTCTGTTCATAGCAGTCATAGGGACCTCTTTTGCACAAGAAGCATGGACTCTTCAAAAATGCATTGATTATGCCTTCCAAAACAACATCCAAATTCAGCAAAGTCAGCTGAACTTGGAATTGAGTGAAATTGGAAAACAACAAAATTTCGGGGCCCTCTTACCTACACTGAACGCAAGTGCATCACACGGTTACAACTGGGGCCAAACCATTGACCCATTTACTAATAGTTTCGCAACAGAGCGCATCAGGAGTAACAGCTTAGGTGCTAGCTCTTCACTGACGATCTTCAATGGTTTTCAGAACATGAATCGCCTGAAGCAGAGCGATATTGATATTGAAGCCAGAAAAGCAGATTTAGAAGCTCAACAAAACGATGTAGCACTTAATGTGGCCAACGCATTCTTGTCTGTGCTTTTCCAGCAAGAGTTGTTGCGCATTGCTACTTCTAATGTTGAAAACACAAACCAGCAATTGCAACGCATTTCTCAATTGGTTGATGCCGGAGCTGCACCAAGAGGAAACCTCCTGGAAATAAGAGCACAACGAAGTACAGATCAAGCAAGCCTTGTTTCTTCTGAGAACAATCTGAACATCGGCTACCTCAATTTGAGACAGTTACTCCAGATTCCCGAAGCAGATAAAGATGATTTTCAACTTGTAGCTCCTGATGTTGACTTGGCTGATTCAATGACGCTCCCTGGCAATTCTCAAAGCGCCAGCTCAAATGCATTGAACAACTTTCCACAAATTAGAAGTGCTCAGGCAGATTTAATCAGTGCAGAAACGAATTTAAAAATTGCGCGTGGAGGCTTATCTCCACGATTTAGCATGAGCTACTCTTATGGCTCAGGATACTCTGGTGCTGCTAGGCTTCCTGTTGGAGATCCAATCTTCTCAGAAACGCCTATCGGATTTGTACAGGGAACAAATGAGGTGGTTGTGGTGCCAAATATCTCATACAACGCATTCGAGACAAAATCATTTGGAAACCAAATCAGCGACAACGTAAATTCAAGCTTGTTCTTCAGTCTCTCTATTCCGCTATTCAACGGGTTTTCAACCAAGAGCAACATTGAACGTGCTCAAGTGAACCAAAAAAGCGCTTCACTTCAATTGGAGTCTACACGCTTATTATTAGAGCAAAATATACAATCTGCCTATGCAGATGCGCTTGCTGCCCTGAACAATTACCGCGCCGCACAAACTGCTACAGAGTCTGCTCAACTGGCCATGGAATACGCTAGCATTCGCTTTGAAGAAGGTGCTTCTAACATTACAGATTACACACAAGCTAGAGTTCAACTTGACAACGCACGCTCAAACCTCATTCGCAACAAATACGACTACATTTTCCGTGTGAAAGTCATCGAGTTTTACATGGGACAACCTCTAACCTTCCGCTAAAATGAAGAAGTCAACACGTAACATTCTCATACTAGCTGGTGTCATTCTAGTACTCATTGTTCTGGCAATTGCATTCGGTGGTAAAAGAGAGGGAACAACAGTCACAACTTCTGAAGTGGTGACAAGAACCATTATTGAAACTGTTTCAGCAAGTGGAAAAATTCAACCTGAAGTAGAAGTAAAGATCACTGCTGAAGTAAGTGGATTGATTTTAGAGCTTCCTGTATTCGAAGGTGATCTCGTTGAAAAAGGTGATCTCTTAGTAGGCATCAACCCAGACATCTACATTTCTGCCACAAGCAGAGCAGAAGCATCTTTGAACACTGCGAAGTCTAGCCTTTCTAGCTCAAAAGCCCGAAAAGCGCAAGCAGATGCCCAGTTCATTGCAGCAGAGCTTGCTTATAACAGATCAAAACAACTGTTCGATCAAGGCGCTGTTTCTAGAGCTGACTATGACCAAGCCGTTTCTTCTTTCGAAGTGAGTAAAGCTGAAATCACAGCAGCAGAAGAAAGCATCAATGCAGCAGTATTTCAAATTAAAAGCGCTCAAGCTTCACGAAACGAAGCTGCAGACAACCTGAAACGAACTACCATTCTCGCCCCGCAATCAGGCATTGTTACTGCCTTGACAAAGGAAGTAGGTGAATCTGTGCAAGGAACAGGAATGATGCAAGGAGAAACCATTATGAAAGTCTCTGACCTAAGCAGGATGGAGGTCAATGTAGAAGTCAATGAAAGTGACATTGTACGCGTAGCGGTTGGAGACACAGCCCTTGTTGAAGTAGATGCTTACCTAGACGAGAAGTTCAAAGGGGTTGTAACTGAAATTAGCAACACTGCTTTGAACGCACTTGACAACAACACCTTAAACATGAATCAGGTGACTAATTTCAGCGTGAAGATTCGAATTCTTCCTAAAAGTTATTCCCACCTGACGGATGGCAAACCTGCAAATTACGCCGCATTTAGGCCTGGTATGTCTGCCACCGTTGAAATCAACACAGCCAAAGAAGAGAACATCTTGGCCATTCCGATTAAGGGCGTCACTACCCGCCAAGACACCGCTTCGAACTCCTTTTCAAAGTACATCAAAAAGACAGATAAAACTGACGATGATAGCGCTGATGAAGATAAAGAGGATTTAATCTGTGTCTTTGTTCTACAAGATGGAAAAGCTCAAATTAGAGTCATTGAAACAGGAGTTCAAGACAATAAATTCATCCAGGTGAAGTCTGGATTAGAAAAAGGCGATGTAGTAATTTCTGGTCCGTATGATCAAGTATCACGTATTCTAAAGAACGGTTCCCGCGTGGAGACCAAGTCAGATTCGAATGAAAAAGAATCAACGTCTGAGGAAGAATGAAACTCATCTTATGCATTGAGACTTCAGGCACCAACTGTTCTGTTGCGCTGGTTTCAGAATCAGGTGTTATAAAGGAGTTGGAAGAACGAAGCGAAAGCTACATTCATGCAGAACGTCTTCACGTGCTCATTGCAGATTTACTTCAACATACTGATGAAAAACTGGAAGCCATAGCCGTAAGTAAGGGCCCCGGATCTTATACAGGCTTGCGCATTGGTGTGGCGGCAGCAAAAGGATTGTGTTTCGCACTGGACTTGCCGTTAATCGGAATTGAAACTCCCTTACATATGGCTTTTGGCGCCATAGAACGCAATCAAGGTTATGACTTCTACGTTCCTTTGTTAGACGCACGTAGAATGGAAGTTTATTCAGCTACTTACACCAACAAGTTGGAAGAAGTGAGCGAAACAAAAGCATTGATCATTGAAGAAGGCTGTTCCTTCTTCCCGGCAAATGCATTGTTCTTTGGAGACGGTGCTGAAAAATGCGAACCCCTGCTTGAAGGCACCTTCTTAACAAATGTTTTCCCAAAAGCAGCGGATATGCGCACTCTCGCTTATCAAAGGCTACAAACACAAGCATTCGAAGATACAGCGTACTTTGAGCCCTTCTACTTAAAGGACTTTATAGCAGGAAAACCAAAATCTGCTTTTTGAACCTTATATTTGGTTTATGAAACGAACAGGACTACTTCTTTTAATCTTGGCATTTATTACCCTCGGGTCTAAGTGCAACCGAGACAATCGAATTCCTTATGTTCAAACCAATTTCACGTTGAACTTGAATCTCCCCGGTTACATTGACCTCACCGTTCCAACGGGCTGGATTACCGTCAGCGGCGGCTCACGCGGTATTTTGATTTACAGAGTGAACAATGATACCTTTATGGCATATGATCGCCATTCTACCTATGAAGTTGAAAACAACTGCAGAGTTGATGTATTAGACGACAACATTACGGTAACGGATCCTTGTTCAGAATCAGAGTGGCTTATCATTGATGGCTCTGTCCTCTCTGCTCCTGCTACCTTTCCCTTGCAGCAATACAACGTCTCTTGGAACCCTCCAAACCTTCGAATTTACAACTAACACATTCGTTACATACTCATTTTTAGCGCATTAAAGCTAGAAATCTTCTTGTGATTTCTCAAATTTAATATTCCGGTACACTGCAAATTCATTTTAAAACAATGAAACGCTCGTACAATACATATCTAAACTTCTTGAAAATAGTTCTTCCTTCCAAGGAACTGACTGTATGGCAATTTTCATTGTGTTCTTTGATTTGTAACAATCAAACTCTATGAAAACGCTAATCACAACCATGACCGTCTTTTTGGTTATCCATGCGAACTGTCAAGTCGAGTTAACTTCCGCTGGGCTTACTGGGAAAACAGACCGATTAAATTTCAAAGACTAACAAATACTGGGCTATGAACTCACTTTGCAAACGGTCTTTAATAATCACTTTCTTTTAAATGCAGCGTATTCGAAATTAGACCAGGCATTCTTCGGTGGTGTATTCTTCGACAGTCCTGAATTAGGTGCAATTCCAGATAAGCTATGCCCTTTTGGAGGCAATATAGGATACCGTTTCACCCCACATGAGAACTTCGCGATTGATCTTCAGCAGGCTTATTTCTATGAATTCAACGAATAGCTTGTCTATGACACCGAAGAAGACCCCAACGGGTGGTTCCCTTACACAGCAGTGATTGACAAATGGCAATCTGCATCAGGCTTTGGCAGGAACCTGGCAATTAGCGCCAACTGTCTCTTTTCAAAATACACCAGCCTGAATTTTAGAATTGGGATTCAAAACCACCAGCAAACTGTACCCTGCATTCAATTCAGACTGGAAATTAGGGAACTGAGGTAGCTCAAAACACATTTAAACAAAAAGCCCTGATGAGCAGATGCTCATCAGGGCTTTTAATATTATGTCAATTGCTTAGTAGCGGTATTGATCAGACTTGAATGGTCCGTTCTTAGGAACACCAATGTAATCTGCTTGATCATCAGAAAGCTCATCAAGCTCAACATCGATTTTCGCCAAGTGAAGACGTGCCACTTTTTCGTCTAAGTGCTTAGGAAGAACATACACATCATTGTTGTATGCATCATTGTTATTCCAAAGCTCCATCTGCGCCAAAGTCTGGTTAGTGAAAGAGTTCGACATCACGAATGATGGGTGACCCGTTGCACAACCAAGGTTTACCAAACGCCCTTGAGCAAGAAGAATCATCTCCTTTCCTTCAATGGTGTACATGTCTACCTGCGGCTTGATTACGCTCTTCGTAGAACCATAGTTTTCATCCAACCATGCTACGTCAATCTCATTATCGAAGTGACCGATATTACATACGATTGCTTTGTCACGCATGCTACGGAAGTGCTTCTCAGAAATAATGTCCTTATTACCTGTAGCGGTAACAATGATGTCTGCGCGTTTCACAGCGTCAACCATTTTCTTTACTTCGTATCCGTCCATTGCAGCTTGAAGCGCACAGATTGGATCGATTTCAGAAACGATTACACGGCAACCTGCGTTGCGAAGTGAATCAGCAGAACCTTTACCTACATCACCATAACCAGCAACTGCGGCAACTTTTCCAGCCATCATGATGTCAGTAGCACGACGAATCGCATCTACACAACTTTCACGACATCCGTATTTGTTGTCAAACTTAGACTTGGTTACAGAATCATTTACGTTGATTGCAGGCATTGTAAGTGTGCCAGCCTTAACGCGGTCATAAAGACGAAGAACACCCGTAGTTGTTTCTTCAGAGATTCCTTTAATTTCCTTTGCCAATTCTGGATGTTGATCCAAAACGACATTAGTCAAATCACCACCATCGTCCAAGATCATGTTCAAAGGCTTGCGATCTGCGCCAAAGTAAAGCGTTTGCTCAATGCACCACTCATACTCTTCTTCAGACATATCCTTCCATGCAAACACAGGAACACCAGTAACCGCAATTGCTGCTGCTGCTTGATCTTGTGTTGAGAAGATGTTGCAAGAAGACCATTGTACTTCTGCTCCTAGCTCAACAAGTGTTTCGATAAGAACTGCAGTTTGAATAGTCATGTGCAAACATCCTGCGATACGTGCACCTTTCAATGGCTTTGAAGCGCCAAATTCTTCGCGAAGTGACATTAGACCTGGCATCTCTGCCTCAGCCAAATGAATCTCTTTACGACCCCAATCAGCGAGGGTGATGTCTTTTACCTTGTAAGGAAGGACTGTGTTTTGTGTTGTTACACTCATTTCAATTATTGCTTTTCTGTTGGAATTCAGACTGCAAAGATACGTTTTTCCGCTAACATCATCTATCACGGAGACCTCACTTGCAGCCCGTTACATTTCATTTACAAGTTTCGCACTGATTTGTTTCATAAAAAGTGCTGAAGAACTGAATTAAAGCACAAATCAACCGAACTGATTTTATACTTTTAGTCCATGCCTTTGATTGCCCAAATTGAATTCCCCGAAAAAATCAAGTTAGCATTTTGGCAACTTGATGAATCGCCAGACGCATTGTTCCATGATCTGTCGCTCACAGCTGCTGACGTAGATGAGTGGAAAACGTTGAAACACGTTAAACGCAAACGCGAATGGATTGCTTCTAGAGCTGCTTTACGCTCAGGACTCAACTCAAAAGAGGAGGTCTTGTACTTGCCAAACGGAAAACCATACATGGCGGCGCAAGCCTTATCATTTTCACACTGTCTCCCAATTGCGGGTGCTTTGACCCATCCTACATTGGCTGGGTTCGACATCCAATCTCCTGATCCGAAAATAGAGGTCATCAAAACAAAGTTCGCCAACCCACCTGAACTGGAAGCTGCGGAACAATCTAGTTCACCCTTAGATTACTTAACCATTATTTGGAGCGCGAAAGAAGCCATATTCAAAGTCTATGGCGAAAACTTGGCTTTTGCAGATGAAATCAACATTCATCCTTTTAATGTAGGAGACCGTTTGCTCACGGCAACAACTACGAGGAAAGGAAAGGAACACGACCATGTACTGCAGGTCATGAAAATCACGAGTCATTGGGTGGTCATTGCCATGCGAGCAAGGCCTTAGGCGTGAACGCCTTATGGCAGGGGCGGACGTCAAGCCCGGCAGCACCTCCAAAAGAATGCAGGCCCGCACAAACGTAATCCCAACAAAAAAAGCCCCTCAATTGAGGAGCTTTCTATATATCTAATAAAGTAGATTCTATCTAAAATCAGGTTAAGCCAAAGGCCTAACGCTCGATTCCCTTGTGACGACGTTCGCTAGATACCGTAAGTTTCTTACGTCCTTTTTTACGACGTGCTGCCAGAACACGACGGCCATTTGGAGTAGCCATACGACTACGGAATCCGTGTTTGTTGCGACGCTTGCGCTTTGAAGGTTGAAATGTTCTTTTCATCGTAATCTTATTTTAGTACCTTTTCACAAAGGGAGTGCAAAGATATAAGTTCTTTCATAAAACACAAGGGCAAAAGCACAAAAAAATACTTCTGCAAGTCCTACATTTGCGTTGTGAAACAAGAAGAGCCCCCCAAAAAGAAGAAAATGTCACGTGAAAACCTAAAAAAGGCCACGCGCATTTTCAGTTATGTCAAGCCCTATAAGTGGCAATTCCTCATTGGCATTGCACTCATTACATTGTCTGCCTTATTCACGCTTGTTGTCACACGTCTGTGGGGACAACTAGGAGGAATAGGAACGCAGCAGCCAGCACCAGACCTAAGAGAGTACTTCAATTTTGAGTTGGATTTCTCTAGTTTGAGCGACATTGCCATTGTTACTTTCGTTTTGCTTGTAATTCAGGCAGCGTTGAGTTTTGTGCGTGTTTTGCTCTTCGCAAACGTGACTGAAAACATGATGATGGCGCTGCGTCAAGATACCTATCAACAGATTGTTCGCATGCCAATGCAGTATTTCAATGAGCAGCGCGTAGGTGATTTGAATTCGCGCATTTCTGCTGACATTACTGGCATTCAAGACATTTTCACGACGACCCTTGCTGAGCTCCTTCGCCAGCTTATTATTATAGTAGGAGGAATTGTTGCTCTATTATGGTTCTCACCTACCCTCACGTTCATTATGTTAGGGACACTTCCTGTGGTAATTGTGATTGCCGTGATCTTCGGAAGATTCATTCGCAAACTGAGCAAGAAAACACAAGATAAAGTGGCAGAGTCCAATGTGATTGTGCAGGAAACACTTACCGGAATTGTGAATGTGAAGAGCTTCGCCAATGAAGCGCTTGAAGTCATTCGCTACATGTCACGCATCAAAGAGATTAAAGAATTCGCTATCAAAGGCGCAAAATGGAGAGGAGCTTTCGCTTCGTTCATCATCCTGTTCATCTTCGGTGCCATTACATTGATCATCTTAAAAGGAGCTGACCTCGCAGAAGATGACAGCTTGGCAGGGGAGCACTTCTTTTCGTTCCTCCTTATAACAGGCTTAGTTGCAGGTTCCATTGGCGGATTGGCAAGTCTTTTCGGCACAATGCAAAAAGGAATTGGTGCCATAGAAAACGTCATGGACATTCTAGACGAAGAGACTGAAGATGTTGCCCTTTCTTCATCTGAAAAGCAACTTCAGCCAGACATGAAAGGTGAAATTGCATTTAACAACGTCTCATTCCATTATGCTTCGCGAAAAGAAGTAGGTGTCTTGAATGAACTCTCCTTTTCTATCAAAGCGGGAGAACAAGTAGCCTTGGTGGGGCCTTCTGGTGCTGGGAAATCTACCATTGCATCAATGGTGTTGCAGTTTTACAAACCAATTGAAGGGTCCATCTCTTTCGATGGGAATCCGGCAACTGATTTCAGTTTAACAGAATTGCGAAATCAAATGGCATTCGTGCCTCAAGAAGTGATTCTCTTTGGCGGAACAATTCGAGAAAACATTGCTTACGGAAAACCTGAAGCGACTGAGGATGAAATTCGCGCAGCTGCAGAACAGGCCAATGCAGTGGAATTCATTTCACAATTCCCTGACGGAATGGAAACGATTGTGGGCGAAAGAGGAATTCAACTTTCTGGCGGACAACGTCAGCGGATCGCCATTGCAAGAGCAGTATTGAAGAACCCTACCATTTTGATTCTTGACGAAGCAACCAGTTCATTGGATTCTGAAAGCGAACGTTTGGTGCAAGATGCCTTGGACAAACTCATGACCGGAAGAACTTCATTGGTCATTGCACACCGTTTGAGTACCGTTCGCAACGCAAATAAGATTTTGGTACTTGAAAGAGGAAAGCTCGCTGAAGTAGGCACGCACAAGGAGCTTATGGAAATTGAACAAGGCCTTTATAAGAACCTTATTCAGCTCCAAGGCACGCGCGATAACTTGTAATCTTAAAATGTAAGACGGGGACCTATAAGGTGGTAAAATCTATTGGTTACATTTGTCTCAATTCGGGAATATGTCAAAAACAGCATTGATTACCGGTATCACCGGACAAGACGGAGCCTACCTGGCTGAACTACTTCTTTCGAAAGGATACATTGTGCATGGTGTTAAGCGAAGAACTTCATTGTTTAATACTGACAGGGTTGACCATTTGTACAAAGATCAGCACGAAAAGAATGTGAAATTCTTCTTGCATTATGGTGACTTGACTGACAGCACGAACTTGATTCGTCTTGTTCAAGAAACCATGCCAGATGAAATCTACAACCTCGCGGCTATGAGTCACGTGATGGTTTCATTTGAAACTCCTGAATACACTGCCAATGCTGATGGCACTGGTCCTTTGCGCATCCTGGAGGCAATTCGCATTTTGGGATTGACGAAGAAGACAAAATTCTACCAAGCTTCAACTTCTGAATTGTACGGAAAGGTGCAAGAAGTGCCACAAAGTGAGACTACGCCATTTTATCCGCGTTCACCTTATGCTGTTGCGAAACTGTATGCATTTTGGATCACGAAGAACTACCGCGAAGCCTATGGCATGTATGCTTGCAACGGAATTCTCTTCAACCACGAATCTCCAACAAGAGGAGAAACCTTCGTTACACGAAAAATTACCCGAGCGGCGGCAAAGATCTCTCTCGGACTTCAAGAAAAGGTCTTCTTAGGAAACATGGATGCGAAGCGCGATTGGGGCCATGCCAAAGATTACGTTAAAGGGATGTGGCTGATGCTTCAGCAAGAGGTCGCAGATGATTATGTGCTGGCTACTGGCGAAACGCACAGCATTCGTTCTTTCGTTGAAAAGGCCTTCGCCGAAGTGAAGATTGAAATCGAATGGAAGGGAGAAGGTGTTGACGAAAAAGGATTAGACAAAGCCACAGGCAAAGTCTTGGTTGAAGTTGACCCTAAGTATTTCCGTCCAACCGAAGTTGAACTCCTTATTGGTGACCCAACAAAAGCCCAAACAGAGCTTGGCTGGAAGCACGAATGTACTTTTGACCAATTGGTAAAGGAGATGATGGCATCAGATGTTGAGCTCTTCAAGCGTGACCGCCACTTATTGGATGGTGGTTACAAGGTGATGGATTATAATGAGTAGTGCGTTTGATAACCGTTGCGGGAAGACATCAGTCTTGCCACGAGCGGAGCTCGTGGCTACTAAATTCAATTGAGGTAGGTCTAAAAAGTTGCACAATCGCAATTTCACACCAGACATCCCGTTATGGATTTAACCCAATTCAACTTTATGAAAAGAGCACTATCGCTTGTCCTTATCTTGCTCTGTTCATTTTTTGTCGGCACTTCTTCGGCACAAGATGACCAACTTCCCTCTTTTGATCAATTACCGAAGAAAATTGGCGAGCGAAAAACGTTCTTTGAGCTAGACAACATGTCCGTTTACCAGCTATATACTGGCGATGGTTTGCTCATTCAAGACAGCATTGCGAAATTTGTAGACACCACCAATTTACCATCGGGAGAATACTATTTTGAGTTCGATGGGAAGCGCGTTGCTTATTCAGTAGCCGCCCTGCCAAATCAAACTGATCAGGGGCAAATGGAATTTGAAAAGCTTCTCAATAGCGGTGAACCTGAGACGTCGTCCTTCGAACTTGAGGTCAATACAGCTTACCAGCTTCATGATGCAGATGGAACATTGCTCCAAGATAGCATTGCGAAAATCATTGACACCAGTCACTTGCCCAAAGGGATGTACTTCTTTTCTTATGGCGGGAAACGGGTGATGTATAAGAAGTAGGCGTTCAATTGACCTTTAGCTATGGATCAATTCTTTCGGTTGAGATCGGATCGAAATGAACCTTTTCTCGAACTTTGTTCGAGACCTCTTAAATTACCTCGGCCATTCTTTCCCACGAGCGAAGCTCGCGGCTACTATATTCAATTGAGGTAGGTTTTTTTCTCTTGGAAGAATGACCTCCAATTTAATGACAATCCCACTGCCTTTTATTCTATAGATCATCTTCCCACGAGCGGAGATCATGGCTACTATATTCAAT